>Ga0210242_100282_pt1 | contig 43796 bp, 28 predicted proteins | sample ChrtobMeP5a_16mM_FD_155445 | JGI IMG/M metagenome (GOLD analysis project Ga0210242, IMG submission 155445) | Chrysochromulina tobin associated microbial communities from unialgal haptophyte culture, Seattle, Washington, United States - P5a_16mM | ecosystem: Host-associated > Algae > Haptophytes >... | reverse complement strand
GCGCGGGGAGGCGCTCTGGGAGCGGGCGGAGGCAGGGTCGGGTTTGCTGGGGGCGGCCTCTTCTGAGTCGGCCGCGGGGAGCGGTCGGCTTCGGGCTTGCGGCTGTTGAGTCGGCCGCGGCTTCGGTCGTCGCGCTGACGTGCGGGGTGTTTGTTGTTGTTGGTGGGTTTGGTTGGTTGTGAGATTGGTCTGTGTGCCTTTGTGCGCCCGCGTGTCCCGTGTGTCCCGTGTGTCCCGTGTGTGTCCCGGCTCCCCCGGTGTCTTTTTACCGGTAACACCTTGAAAGAAATGTTGGCCTTGCTTCATGTTCTTGTCAGAATGTCGCCAGCGCCGCGATGGTCGCAACGCTCGTTTGAGATGATTGCCCGCTCAGACCCGCCGCCGGGACTGCCAGAGTCACCGCAAGATCCGCCAGAGCCGGCGATGCGACGGCGGCTGGTGACGCAACGACGGCGGTTGGCGGGCTCCTTTGTTTCGCAGCCGGAGAAGCTTGAAGATGGCTTTGACTACGACGACACGAGTTACGAGATTGACAACCATCATTTTTTTGCTGACGAAATGGGCGGCGGTGACAGGAAGCAGTATTGGAGTCATCGCTCAACTGAGAAGCGTTCATTGTGGGCTGACCCAGAGCAACGTGAGGCGATGCTTGCAAAGCGTCGGGCGACTATTGCAGCCAAAAAGGCGCTGCTAGGCATCCCGCCGCCCCCGCCCAAGCCACCACTGGCACCCGCTGTGGCCAAGCGTGCCGAAGCACTGCGGCTCCGCTTTTCCGACGAAACGGCATGGATGGACAACCGGCTTGCAGCAGGCGCAGAGAAGCGGGCGATGCTGAATAACGACGAGGTCAAGGCCGAGCAGCAGCGGCAACGAAAGGAGGTGGCGCGCCAGCGCGCTGCTGAGCTGAAACGGAAAAAGATCGTTGAACAGGAAGCTCGCCGAAGGGACGCAACGGACGCATCAAGTTAGCCGGGCCGCCGCGCGCATCGCGATCGGGCGCGACCTCGGGCGCGCCGTGCCTCGAGAGCTTTTGAATCTTTTTCTAGTTAGTGAGTTTAGAGTCTGCTACAACGATGAAGTGGTTGCACAGGTGACCTGAACTTCTTGCGTGACACGTGCGGCTCTCGTGCTCAGCGTCGACCCGGCCGACGTGTTCCTGTCGGGGATGGGAGCCGATGCATCATGCTGCCGCTGTGCCCACTCGCAATTGCTCAAGAGTCAGATTGGGTGCCTCTGAGATGCTGGCGTTCTTTACGAAATACCGTGCTCAGCTAGGAACTCCTGGATAATATCTTTGCTCTTCCAGTGCATCACGTCGAACGTCTCGACCGTCTCGCCGGCCTCGTTGTGCATGAAGAGTCGTGGAGGAGCCCCGTTCGTGTAAGTGATCTTGAGGTTCTTGTATTCGGACGCATGATCACGGATGAAGTCTTTCACCGCGGGCATGTGCCCATGATCCAGTCGTCATTTGCATACGTCGAAGGTGGCGCTTGCAAACGACCCCTTCTCCGGGTCTGGGGTGCAGCAGCCTTTGCACTCGCCGACCAATGGGTCCGTCGCGCTGACAACGTCTGAAAGCTTGTCGCACGAGGAGCAGTAGAGAGAGGGTGCGAAGCCGAGCGATTTGCACTCGCTTGCGTTTTCGGCTCGCGCTGAGCACACAATGCCGAGCAGCGCAAGATGGGCGACACCCATTCGACGCGACCGATTCCACGTGGCGCCCGAAACGGCGCAGACTTGGAATTCTCTGCAATACTGTGTCAGGTCAAGGCAAGTCAAGTCAAGTCAAGAAAGGTTGTCTGTTGTTTATGAAGTGACTTACTACTACTTCTAGAAGTGACTCTAACAGATAACTAACAAATCTACTCTACATCATCTGCGACTTGCGGCGCGGCGGCATGTCTATCCACTTGTGAAAGCGCCTCCACTCGCAGCCAACCCATCGCTCGCAGCAGTCGAGGTTGTACTCGCTCAGGGCTCGTGCCCAGCCTGGTCGGCCGTCGCACCTGGCATGCCCCCACCCAGAGCTGCCCGCCAGTAGCTCGTCACTGTGGTTCAACACGTACGAGAAGCGCATCGGGTGCTTGAGCTTGTGGTAGACGAGCGCGGGCTGCAGCCGCGAAGCTCGCTCCTTCACATATTCCGATAGCGGCGCGCGTATGAGCGTGAGCGCTCGATCGCGATAGGCCTCGAAGACGAGCGAAGAGTAGTAGACGTCATCGTACACAATTTTGTGCGCAGGGTGCTGCTTGTCCGACGCCTGGCGCACCGTGCCGTATACGTCAGCGAGCGGGCCACGCCCTCGACTGAGCGCATAAGCCTCGTCGGCGGCGAACGACCGCACGATCAGCGTCACAACAGCGCGACTGTACGCGACAAATGGGCCCTTTGCGTATGGAAATGGGCCGCTCAGGCCGGGATGAACGCACTCGTGCTGCCAGCGTGCGAGCGGAACGCTGCTCGCATTCCGCGAGCGCTCTGCCGCCATCTGCTTAGCCTTGAAATTTTCCATGGCCTTGAACCAACGGAAGCTATAGTAGGCGAAACAGCTGGGCTGCATCGCCTCGCGATTCCACATGTACCACTCACCAAATGGGCCGAAGACGATATGCTCCGAGCTTGCCCACGGCTCACCTGAATTCGGGCCGACGAGCAGCTGTGCGATGTTGCCAGTGTTGAAGGCTGCATCGTCGTCGGCCCGCGCGATGAAGGCCGCGTCTTCCCGGGCGAGAGCGTAGCGGAAGAAACGATTCGTCAGAAGGTAGGTGCCCATCAGCCGATCGTTGCGCGCCACGTCGAACACGAGCACGTCGCTGCGGTTCAAATCAACGTCTGCTGCTCCCATGATAAAGTGCAGACGAACATTTGGACTGGACGCATTGCACAAGGTGCGCTGCCAATTGCGCCGCACGAGAGCCGCTGGCGACGGATACGACATGATGCCGACGTACAAGAACTTCATAGGTGCTGACGTGCTGCTGCTGCTGCTGCTGCTGCCTGCGTCCAACATCGGTCGGCTTGTGTGGCGTTCACAGCAGTCAGTAGCACGTTTTGTAAAGTCAAGAAAAGTCAAGTCAACTACATGTACATTAAAGAGTTCGAGATGTGCGGTCATTTTGAGCTGACCTTTACGAGGGACAACTGCTGGACTTGAAGACGGTCTTGAATCCGGGAAGTCACTGGCAACATGGACGCTGACATTGTCCGTGCGATCTCTGAGCTCACGGCAGCGCTCGAGGACCGCTATGAGCACGAGGCGCAAGAGCTGGCGCAGCTACGCATCGCGCTCGCGGCGGCGCGAGAAGCCCCGGCAGTCAACGCCGGAGCTGAAAAAGAGCTAGAAGACGTGCACCAGAAGCTCAATGTGGCGCGCGTGACGATTCAGGAGCAGCAGATGGCGATCAGCGCTGTGCGAGCTGTCGGCGCGCGCCTCGCGATCCGCGCCGTGCTGCGCGCGTTGAATGTCCATCAAGAGACAGCGCTCGGCCGGTGCTTTCTGAGGTGGCAGCAGTTTGGCGCGGCCGCTGATATGCAAGCAACGGTGGCGGCTCTCGAAGCCAAGGCAAGCGTGAGCGATGTGCAGAGGCAGCAGCTTGCGGAAGAGCGCCGTCTTCTCCTTGCCGATCTGCGCCACGAGCAGACGGAGGGCGAGGCCAAACGTGCGTTCCTCGCCAACGAGGTGGCTCGTCTCGAGGGAGAGGCAAGGCGAGCGGAGGCGGCGCGGCACGCGGCAGAAGAAAAGGCGGCCGCGGAGAAGGCGGCGGCTGAGAAGGCATCGGCCGAGGCCATGGTGGCCGAGATGCGTGCGGCCGCCGCCGAGAAGGCGGCCGTGCAGCGGGCCACAGAGTCCGCTGAGATCGCCGCCGCGGCTCCCGCGGCAGAGGCCGCCGCCGCTGTCCGAGCGTCCGAGGTACGGGCAGCTGCGCAGGCGTGGAGTCGTGCTCGCGACGAGCTGCGCCGGCTTGCAGCTCCCGCTCTCCAGCCTGCACCGCCGAGTCTGCGAGTGCTCACTCAGGAAGGGCTCACCATCGCGCACTGGTCGCATGCCGCGGTTGACGCTACAAGCCGTGCGTCGTCCGTATCGTGGCAGCAGGATGGCCGGCTCGCCGGCCGGCTCGGCATCACGCAAGGGCGCGCGCAAGCGCGCGCAGGCATCGTGCCGCGCGCCATGACGAGCCCAGCGATAGCCTCGGCGTCGGTGTTGCTGTGTGCGGGGCTTGTTGGGTCGATGACGACGGCTTGCGGTCGGTGTGAGTCAAGACGAGAGTGACTGCGCCGAAGAAGAGTGACCAAGAGCCACGCAAGACCCAACTTCCACTCCATAATAAGTTAATAATAAGACTATCGACCTTTCGACATGTGCACGAAACCGCGGCTTTTTCTCACACCGACCAGCAACGTCCAACATATTTGTGAAAAGTCTAATGTCTTGGGCAGGCACGAGGGGCGACGAGCATAAACAGCCAATTCACAGCCAATGTTTAGATGTCGACCCCCAATTCACAGCCAATGGAGACTTTTGTGCGCGAGCAGCATGCTACCGAGCATCCGGCGTCGCACGATGTTGCCGCACTCCTGGGCTGCGATTCCGACGCCATTCACGACGCCATTATCTCGCAGCTCAACAGTCGGCTGCTTCTTTTGCCGGAAGATTGGCAGCTCGAGGTAAGCGAGAGCGGCGTGAACGGCGCAGGCGCCGGGGTGCACCTTCGGGGCCATTGCGCCGCAGGCACTGTGCTGTGCAGCTACCCCGGCACGGTGTTCCGACCTGAGGACCTTCCGTTGATGCACCAGATGGTCCTTCCAGGGAATGCATACGTCGTGGCTCGGCGCGATGGCGTTCTCCTCGACGGCCGACCAGATGGCCCAAGCTTGCAGATTCGAGAGATGGCGCGCCAGAGAGACGCCGCAAAGCGGCGCGCCGCATCAGCTGCTGTGCCGTGCGAGTGCGTTCGCAATTTTGCGATCGGCCACAGGATAAACCACCCGCCAGCAGGGCTCCTACCAAACGCGATCATCTTTCCTTTTGATTTGCATGAGGGTGAGCACACGTGCCTGCACCCGCTACTCGACGTGTTCCACTTCAGACCGCCAGCGGAGGGGGATCCGATCAAACAATCGGCCGTGTTCATAGCTACCCGGCCGCTGCGTGATGAGGAGCTCTTCCTCGACTATAAGCTCAACATGCAGGGACCGCTTGAGGCGTGGTACAGTCGAGTAGTGTACCCTGCAGCAAAAACGAACGCATCAGCTGCTGCACATCGGGGCGTTCAACATCCACATGCTGCGCTCGACCATGAGGTACAGGTTTGACTCGGTCGAGTGTACAGTGCCGGGTTAGGGGGTTTGTGCGCACGCGTTACGACGACTATACGGCCGTTATACGGCCGTCGGCCGTTTGCGATTCCGCCGTCGGCGTCGCCGCGCCGGCCGCGCGCCCGGGCGCGGCGCCGGCGCGCGGCGGCGCGGTGGCCGGTGCGGGCGTGCGGCGTCCACATGTGGCGGCGTTGAGTGGTAGTTGAGTGGTCCGAGACACCACACCGTGTGCGCGCCGGGCAGTTATTTTAACGCGGGTGCGGGACCGGAGATACGCTCTATCAGGAATCAGCGCACTGCGCAGTCCGAGGCGTGACGAATACAGACGAATACAGACGACGCCGAGACGCGAGAGTGGAGAGACGTGCACGTAACGGCGACGACGTGATAAACGACGCGAGCGGCTAATACCTCGTCGCTTGTGGCAAGACGTATGCCGACCAGACGCCCGCGTCTGGATGATCGGCCAGGGCCTTCGCGTGATTCGACTGGCCCTCGCGATCAAAGGGTGCGCCGCCCAATGCGTGGGCCTCTGCATTCCGCGCGACCGCCGCGTCGAGCCGCTTTGCCACGTCGACGAACATGCTGGCCACATCGTTGTGCTCGACGAGGGAGAGGCGTGTGAGGACTCGATTGGCGTCGAGTGCCTCGAGCAGCGCCTGCGCTCCAACCCGCGAGACGCCATTGTCCCACAGGCCTAAGCTGCCTAATTTGGTATTCTGACGGAGCATTTCGGCCAAGGCCGCCGCGCCGCCATCGCCAGCGTCATTGCTGTGGAGGTTGAGCGAGCGCAGCGCCGACGCGCGGGGCTCAATGCTGGGCCACCCTTGAAGCGTCGTGGCCGTCGGCTCGCTTGGCGCCGGCGTGATGGCCCTCGCAATCGCCTCGATGCCCAATGCCCCGATGCCATTGCCACTCAGCTCAAGGCTGATGGTGTGATTATCTTTCCGGAGCGCCTCGGCGATCTCGCGTGCGCCCTCGTCGCCGATGCCGTTCGCATCGAGCGTCAGCTCCTCGAGGCCCAGGCCACCGCCTGCCGCCAACACTGCGCCAAGGAAGCTCGCCCCCTCAGCTCCGATCGAGCACGAGGATAGGTGGAGCTTGGCGAGAATGTGGTTCTCGCGCAGCGCCTCAGCGAGGGCGGCAGCGCCCGCGGCACCGATGCTCGGGTTGAACGAGAGCGCGAGAGACGTGAGCGCGGCAGGCGAGCGCGAGCCATCAGCGAGAGTCCGCGGTGTCAGCAGCGCGCTCGCCACTACGCTCACGTCCGCCGCTGTCAGGTCACACCCATTCAAGTCCAAGTGCCGCACAGTGCGATGGCCGCGCAACACGGCGGCGAGAGCCCTGCCGCTGCCATCATGAGCCAGCTGCGGATTGGAGCCGAGCAGCAGCGTGTCGAGCCGTGGCGTGCGATGAGTGCTGTCGGCTAGCGCCGCTATCAGGGTCTCGACGGTTGCGTTGAGCGTCATGTTGAAGGACTCCATCAGTGCCGTCCGCCCGAGCGCCCCTTGTAGTTCGAGCACCGTGCACTCGGCGAGGCTCGCAGGCCGCTCCGCACTCGCCAGCAGCTGCTCGAGCTCGCACACGAAGGGCGCGTCCGTCGCCTCGAAGATGGCGTCCTCAGCGGGCGGCAAAGTGGCGCTCATGAGCCGCGCGACGCGGCTACCGATCAGGATTCCACCGAGCCAAGAGGGTCGGTGGCCACCCGCGCTGAAGTGGCTCGCGTTCGCCGGGTAGGCCACGTCGTGCATTCCCACGAAGAAGATGCTCTCGCCGAGCTCCCGGCGCCGCATGACGTAGGCGGCATAACGGTCCATCAGCGCATTGAATTGGCCCCGCGCCGCCCCGGCCGCGAAGCGCGCGTCGATGGGGTAGCCGACGAGCACAACGCTGGCGCCCTCGCGCACGGCTGTCGCGATCACATCGGGCAGGCGCCCTGAATCGTGCGGCCCGACGATGGTGTCCAGGTCGAGCGAAGTGCCAAGCGACACAGCATCGACCAGGTCATTCAGCCCGGCGCTGACCACTACCCAGCCGACTCCAGCGCCACCCAGCTGGGTCGAAATGAGCCCGTTGTGCAGCGAGGCGCCTGCAGTGGCGGAAGTCTCGACAACCAGCGCAGTGCCTTGAGCGATGCCGAGCGATACCGACGCGCATCCGCCATACGTCGAGGGTGCCAACAGATCATCTCCAATAATGAGTACCTGACGATCGAGTTCGTATGGCCATGTCGGGTCGCGGCAAATGTCCGGTGTGCATTTAGCGACGGCGGGGTGATCGCAGGTCGCTCTCTGTACAGATGTGAGCGCATAGAGAGCGAACATCCTCTTCGCTGCCGCCGGGAGGGGAGTTTATGGGAGGAGCAAATCTACAGTACAGTAGCTGGCTCTACGTTTGTCTCGCATCGAAATCAATGATACAAATTCGAGATTCGACCTCGAGCAAATGCGGTCGAACCTCCTCCTGGCGTCGCTTCTCGTCCTGGCCGTGCACGGCGCGGATCCCAACAAGCCTCACATTCACAAGGGATCGATCGAGCCCTTCAAGCCTGGCCCGCCGCCACCGCTCTCCGCCAAGGACCTGGCCACTCTCAACTCGGGTAAGCCAGTGCAGCAGACAGTCGAGGTGAACGGTGCAGGGCGCGCGATGGCTACCTTCGACGTCGCAGCACCGCCTTCGCTAGTGTGGGACTGTATCCTCGACCTCAAGAACTACCCACGCATGGTGCCCGGCGTCTCGGCGGTGGAACTCTACCGCGGACCGACAACATCCGGCGGAGTCACATTGACTAGCGCAAAGTGGACACTGTCGATGCTTGGCTACCGAGTCTCCTACTTTGTCGAGACGCGGTACGAGCCGCGGCTGCAGTCGATGACCTTCCGGCTCGACTACAGCCGTGAGTCAGATCTCGACGACTCGGTGGGATACTGGCACGTCGCGCCACTCCCACAAGCGGATGGCCGCATGCACTCGCGCGTCACATACATGGCCGCTCTCGGATTGCGCGGCTACTGGCCCAAGGCAATCATCGACATCCTCTTCGCGACGACCCTCGGCAAGGCCACTGCGTGGGTCGGCGTCGAGGCTTCCAAGCGCTTGGCGACTTCGGGAGGCGCCGCAGTCAGCACCAAATGCCGCTGGTCGTGGAAGCGCATGCGCAAGGTGTGCGCGCCGCCGTCGTCGCCCCCGTCGCCGGAACCGCCGCCCGGCCCATCGCTGCTGCGGCAGGCCCTAGATGCGTGCGCGGTGGCTCTGAGCGTGCTGTGGATGATCTACTTCGTGCGGACCGAAACCATGTTAGGTGCGATAGCTGGGTTTCGGCGTCCATGGACACGCGCGTAGAAGCGTGGTAGATATCGGCACAACAGTGAGTCAGGTACCTCGGGCTAACGAACCCATTGGCACTTTGACGATCTTGCTCTTTTCCGCCCGGTCAGATGAAGTCAGATGCTTTTAATTTGCATTTTCCATCGTATACGAGCGAGGACCGCTGAGCCCGTGCGCGGCGGTCGTACGCGGTACGGTCACGCACGGAAGTCAGCTAACCCGCGGCTGTCGTTAGCGTCGTTATAGCGTAACATGTGCACTGTGTGCTGCGGTAAAAAGTAAAAATCAAAACAGCAGCAACGGGTAGCACCGGAGCACCAGGTGGCGCGAAGTTGTTCTTGAGCACCTATCGCTGCATGTACTCGACTGACATACTCGTAGTGGAGTGCTTTCACGGCGTCGGTCCGTGTCACTGTATCAATCGTAGGCGCGCTGCATGGATGGCTTGTTCATTCAGCGCCACAGCAGCTCTCCATTCCTTATCACGCGCAAGGGCCTTGTCGATTGTCCCCATCTTCGCAGGCTGATGCAGCGACGAGGAGGTTGACGAGGCTTGTGATAGGCTCAACCCATCGCAACTGTTGGGCTGCGACGACAACTGCGACGGCAAAGGCGCGTTATATGACGAATACAAGGTCGCTGCCAGCGTCACGTCGATCTTTGTGTCCGAGGCCGTTGCCATCCTGCGGCGTCGCCAGTCGTAGTGATAGATGAACGACTCGTCCGTCCGTCCCTCGCCGCGGACGTCCCGGTACCGGTAATTCCTTTAACAAAAGTCGTACTCAGGGGTGGTTTCTGCTGCACTTCCCGCAGCTCCCGAAATGAGCCGTTCTTTCATTGGACTTTGGTCTATGCATGCCGAACCAAACTCCGGACACAACACACGCGCCTGGCGCCACGCGCCCTCTCAGGATTCGCGGTCGGGCCTCAGATACCCCGCGGCACGGGCACGCTCGTAGGCCCCGAGCTGCGCACGCCCTCCCACGCCGCAATTGGCCAGCCAGCCTGAATCTGTTCTACGAGTGTTGCCGCCGCGATCGCGTGCATCCGCAGGCTCAAGGCATGCTCGCCGTGACAACGACGTTCCACGCAAAGTTGCCTCCCGATCCGAAGGTCTCCGCATCGCCAAAGAGGTACGGGAACGAGTTGCCGGTCAGCACCGACTGCGTGACCACGCCGCCGAAGGCGAACATGGCGAGGCGACCGTTGGCAAGCTCCTTCATCTGCAGCTCCTTGAGCTTCACCGGGTCGGAACCAAAGCCGATCGGGTCGAAGCCAAAGTCGCCCGGCTCGCGGCCCGAACCACGAAGCATCTGGTCAATGCTGATGGTGGAGATGACCTCGAGCAGGCCAATCCACAGAAGCAGCTGACTCATCGCGCCCGACGCGACGGTCGCATCGTGCGCCTCCAGCGTCGTGTAGTCGAAACCCGGCAGGTGGTAGAAGTCGGTGAAGACGAAGCCGAGGAAGGCCAGCATCGCCACGCGCGAATGCTTGATCTCCGCCTCACGCAGCCACTCGATCGGGAAGATCTCCGTCCACCCGACAGGGTCAAAGCCCACATCGCCCACATACTTGCCGACCGGCCCGAGTGATGCCCGGCGCACCAGGAACGGCAGCGCCTGGCTCATCACGACCTCCGGTGCAGCCGCCGGCTTCTCCACAGCAGGAGCCGCCGCAGGAGCCTGCGCAGGCGCCTCGGCCTCCATGCGCACCGACTGCGCAAGCCGGCCCATCGCCGGCGCCACTGGGCGCATCGGCATCACCGCCGCATTGAAGGCAAGAGCAGAAGTCGTGAGGGAAAGCTGCGCAGGACAGTGCACGAGACGCATGGTCAGCAGGCACCAGCGCGGGTCAGGCATACGTTGTCGCCGAGCGGCACGCAGCGCGCGCAGTTTTTCGGGAGAAAGCTGCGAAGGCCCACCATGATTTTATCTCGACAGCGTGATCCGCGGATTCATTTACATCGCGAGTTTGCTCGTGAAACAACACGAAATGGGGGTCGGATTAGCTCAGGACCGCTCGGGATCTCACAGGTAAGACTTTCGTTCGCTTCATTTCGGGAACTTCGAAGGTCGTCCATTCCGGATGTCGAGCCGAGACGACGTCGTCACCTTGCTGAACGACCTCTTTGCCAATTCAAATGTGCCTTGTCGTGTTCAGCACACCACGTACGGCGGGCTAGGCATGTTTGCGTCGCGACGAATCCTTGCAGGAGAGGTCGTGCTGCACGAACGGCCTCTGCTGCTCACAATTGAACGCCCCCACGAGTCGCACGTTTGTGCACACTGCCTCGCTCGATGCCAACACGGCCGAGATTGGGATATTGTGTGCAGGAACTGTGACCGGGTGCGATACTGTAGCAGTGCCTGTCAGGCCAGCCATCAGCATACCGATCTCGAGTGCGCGGCCCTTGCAAACTGCGATGCCGATGATGACGACGACGCAGTCGACCTGGTAACACAGGCGATTGCAGCGCTCGCTTTGCGAGCACGAGAAGGCGAACTTGAGCTCCTTCCTGGCGTCGTCGTGGGCTTTTCGGGCTATGATCGCCTTTGCGGCATCCGCCGCACGCAGCGCAATGGCGCTGTGATCAAGCGCGCCGTGGTGTCCGCTCTCAAGGCGATTGCGCCTCCAGCTCGCGTGCCTGCCAAGGAGCTCTTCGCCGTACTCGATCGGCATCAGGCCAACGTTTACGGCGTGACCGGGCCTGGCAATGCCGACCTGGCGCTGGCCTCATTTGTAGGCGCGTTTCACCTTTTCAATCACAGTTGTCTCCCGAATCTGGTCTTTGACTCCGTGCCCCGGGGCCGCGAGGAGGCAGGCGGAGGCTGCCGGCCGCGCTTCGCCCTCGTTGCGCTCACTGAGGTCGAAGAGGGCGACGAGCTCGTCCACTGTTATGCGTCCTCGGCCGAGGGACCACGGGCGCGCCGCAGTTATCTCGAGGACCACTACGGCTTCGTGTGCTCGTGTCGCCGCTGCTTGAGCGCAGATGCGGATCTTGAGCAGGAGGCTGAGCTCACGCAACGGCTAGAGGCGATGCGCTGTGGGCTGCCCGGTTGCGGTTCGGGGCTCGGTTTTCCAATTGGCGGCGAATGGCGGCAGTGTGTTCATTGTGGTGGCACATGGGAGGCGGGGACGGTCGAAGATGGGTCAGAACGATGACGATTATCGTTAGAACGTGGAAGATTTTGTGTTAGAGCGAAACGCGGCCCACATTCAGAAGGCCGCACCGTCGCGTCCTCCTGTTTGCCGTCTACCTGCATCAAGCGACTATTCCTTGCTCTCGCGCACCCCGCGCAGCGCCTCCTTCTGTCGCAACGCCTCCGCATACAACTTCGCTTTCGGCACCCCAAACTCGAGCGCCGCCTCCTTGACGACTCGCGAGAGCGCGCCGCCGGCCGCAAGCCGCGCACGCACAGCCTCTGTCGCTCGCTCCTCGGCTACCGCCGCCGCCTCGCCTTCTCGCTGCTCGAGCGTCGCCGCATCCAATGGCGCGATCACCACCGCAAACTCGCCACGCAGCTTCCCGTCGCGCTCAGCGATAGCCGCATACCACGCGTGCGCCGACGCAATGGTGCCACGATGAAATTCCTCGTGAAGCTTCGTCATCTCGCGCGCGACGACCACGCCTCGCCCGCCCGCACCTGCCATCTTGAGGTCGCCTAGCGTGTCGAGCATCCTGTGCGGCGCCTCGTATAGCACCACCGCGCGCCGCTCGCCCACCATCTCCGCGATGCGAGCCTTGCGCCCGCTGCCGCTGCGCGGCAAGAAGCCTCCAAAGATGAACTCAGTTGACACGAAGCCGCTGACCGAGATGGCTGCGACGGCGGCACACGCTCCAGGTACCGGCACGATTGGGATGCTACGCCGTGCACACTCCGCAGCGAGTGCGAGTCCGGGGTCGGAGATGCCCGGGGTGCCTGCATCGCTCACCACGGCAACAGAGGCTCCACCCTCGAGCAGCTCGATGAGCTTGGGCACGGACGAGGCGAGGTTGTGATCATGGTGCGCCACAAGCTTTTTAGGGCCGATGTGCAAGTGGCGCAGCAGTCCCAACGTGACACGAGTGTCCTCAGTCGCGACGACGTCCACCTCACGCAGAGTGCGCACCGCGCGAAGCGTGATGTCCTCCAGATTTCCGATGGGCGTCGCCACGTAATAGAGCGTGCGCGCCTCGATGGGCGCACCGGTGGACATCGGCAGCTCATCGGCAGAGAGCTCTGCTGACTCTGTGTCCTCGTTACCAGAGCACATGAAGCGGCTCGCGCCAGCGCGCTGGAGGGAGACTAGCAGTGACCTGCATGGGCCCTTGCCGCGGCCTCCCGCGAGCACGAGTGCAGCCGCAAATGTCGCGTGAAGCGTCAACATTCGCGTGTTTTGCGGTTTTGATGAGAGTGCTGTGTGGAGTCAGCGACCGACCAACTTACCGGTAACGCCATCGTGGGCGCGTCACATCATGAACCTTCAAGGGCCTGCAAGGGTTCGTGTGTGGTTACTGCCCGCATGATGGGCTGACCATGCCGCATGCGAGGTGCCTTTTTGTATTTTGAGAAAATTCTACGCGCGCGCATGTCGGGTTACCGGCGGTAGCGTGGCCGATGGGGGCGTACCTCACAGACTACTCACAGACAGAGTGTGTATGTTGTTTGATGATTCCCAGTCATATGCTTATATCCCAGTTACGATACGCAAAGGCACTCGGCGATCAAGGGGAAGCGCGCCGGGCTGGTTGTCGCGCCGCCTCGCCGACACTCTCGACTCTCCAGGCATGCTTTGTGCGTCCTGTCCCGGAGCGCCATTATTGCTCTCCCAGAGCTTGAAAGCTCACCTCCGCAAGACCACTTCTCGACACGTGTCGGGCCACCGGCGGCATGCATGTGGACCCAACACCGAGCGCCCAACTCTGCGCCACGCTCGGCGCCTTGACTCACGGCTGTTGGGCCTTGCTGATAAAGCGAGAGCCCAAACCGGTGACGGCCGCTCGTGGCACAAGGAGCGGCAGAGAGCGATCCCTCACGCGCGTCAGAACCTCCCCAGGAGGCGGCAGCTCGGATGCCCACCGGCCTACCTTCCGTGGGAGACTGGCCGCGCCCAAGCCGAAGTGCATCGTATTCTGCGGCTCCTTGCTCGCCTTGGACGACAGCTGCGTCGACAAGGCCGGCGTCTCGTAGCGCGACGACGTTGTGGCACCCTTCATGGCTACCGGCGCCGGTTGGGCGAGGTAGCGAGCTGGAGCGCCGCTGCCGCCGCTGCCGCCGAGGAGCACCACCCGATCCAGGAGGACGCCACTGCCGACGAGGAAAGCCCTCGCCCAGTGGGGGGGGAGTTTGGCCCAGGCTGCCCTGATGCGGCCCAAGCCGCCGTTGCTGCCCAAGCCGCCGTCGCTGCCCGGTCCGCCGTCGCCGCCGTGGTTCTCGTCGTCCTCGTTAGCGCTCTTAGTGGAGGGCTTCTTGCGTGGCACTGGCATCGCTTTGGCGGGCGGCGGCGGCATGCGGAAGACCACCCACGCGATCGCCACAATCGGCAGAGCGAAGCCCAACGTCGCCGCCCAATGCAGGCTTAGCAAGCTGACCATGCTCACATAAAAGGGCACCACGACCGCTTCCAAGAAGAGTTCGAGGCTTGCGAAAGCTGACATCACGGCGGCCGTCGTTTGAGGAAATGTGGTCACGAGCGAGTCCTTGGTGTCCGCGGCGGCTGCCACCACATAAATCACAATCGCCTCTGCGTACACTGACACAAACTCGGCGATCGCAAGAAGCCTGGCGAGGGCGTCGGCCGGCTTTGCAGCGACTGCCCAGGCTGAGAGCTTGGCTGCTGCCACCGCCAAAGTGGGTGCAAGGGCCGTCTTCATGGCAGCTGACGCAGCGAGCATCTTCACCCAGGTTTGTGAGCGTATTGCCTGGGTCTTGGCGGCAAGGGTTGCGAGGGGCGGCATCACGGCAGCCGACGCTGCGAGCGTCTTCAGCCAGGCCTGTGAGATGATTACATGGGCGGCTGCAGCGAACACTGAAAGCCTATAGATGATGCACCACCCCAACGTTCCGTCGGCTGCGAGGGCCTTGACATTGGTCGTCCGGCATGAGGACGGATCGACACCCACGGTCTCGGAAACCTCGGCCGCTACTCTTTCAACTACGTCTGGTGGAGCTTCAGAAATATGATCCTGTCCAGACATCCTGTGCGTCGTGAGGAGCTGTGTTGCAGCATCACTGATGTTCCTCGCAAACTCTAAATTAAAAAAAAATCGTTTCGTCGTGGTCCCCTCGGCGCTTAGATCCGCCGGGACCGACCTGAGATGACCGCGGGACGCGTAGGTATCGACGTAGGTACCGTACCGTTCCGTACCGGCGGCGCCATTTTTTGTAAGCATAGATTGACCCGGGGCGCGTACGGACGCGAGAGACGTAAACGAGACGACCACGCTCACAATACGCTCACCTCACGCGTCCGCACGTGTAGTCGTGAACGCGACCCACGCCAGCTGACCGGACGCCACAGCGGCTCGGACAGCGGGCACTGAGCCCACACGCGCGCACCACCACGACCACCTCGAACGCGGCGCCACCAGCCACTCGCACCGGTCTGAGATCAAAGCGACCGCGGGCTCCGCGCACGGACCGCGCACGGCCCTCATTGACGGCCCTGCACTAAGCCACATCCTGAATCACGCAACGAGCCCCACGTCCAAGTACATGATGGGGCGATGGTACCGATTCCGCGCGGACCATGCCGCCTGGCAAAATTACAGGGCCGGGGCATCCACACTGCACTTATCGCACACACACTCTTTATCGGGGACGCTGACTCAGATCTGTGAGAGTCTGAAGCGGTACAGCGACAGCAGGCGATGAATCACCCGCCGCACAGTCTGAGTCTCCCTCTCCTTCACGGGAACGGCATGCAGGGGCGGCATGGGATGGCACGAGCCACGACGACTGCACAGACTCGACGACACATCGTTCGTGCCCAGTCGGCCGATGATATCTCACGAATTCTCGTAAATGTCGGTGAAGTTGTCGAGAATGAGCACATTGCCGAGGACGATGATGCCGAGAAAGCCCTTGGCGAACAGCGAGAGCCACATGTACGCGATCTCGCCCTGGCAGTACTTGGATGGCGGCCGGAGCGACACGATGAGCTGCACGACGCCAAAGCTCCAGAAGACAGCCATCTCGCCGAAGACGATGGCGTAGACGAATTTGGGCATTTGGCGCGTTTGGCCGCTCGCGTCCGTGGTCGTCTTGCCACCGGCGTCCATGAACTGCGCGATGATCAGCCCCCATGCGAAGCACTGTGGCACATAGCCCAACAGGTGGGCCTGCAGCCGCCACAGCTTGTTCTTGCACTCCCACTCGTCGAGCGACTTGGGGCGGCAGATCACCTCGTGCAGGTGGCCGAAGTACATGGTGATCATCGTGAGTGCGAAGAGCGACACCAGCATCGGGCTCAGGAGGGTACCCGAGGTGTACGAGAGGATGAGAATCATCACCGAGGCACTTCCCGAGTACTCGATCCAGCGGAACGGAGCGTAGGCGCGCTCCAGCGCGTACTCGTAGTACTTGCGCCAAATGAACGCGTTACCGAAGTGGAAGCCACAAGACATGCCGAAGAACAGGGCGACGAGGGAAGTCATGTACATCCAGCCGACTCGAGTGTCCGTGTCCGGTGCCAGCGCCCAACCTGCGGAGCTGTTGCCCATTCCCACCCTCAGCTTGACGCTGGACCCGTACACGGGCACCCTGAGTTCCAGGTTGCCGATAACGCATGTGGCGATCAGGAGGATGCCATGAAAGATTGACATGCCCACATTCCATCTCCAGAGCCGGCGGGACGGGATGGGGATGATGACCTCGCCATTCATTTCGCTTTTCACCGGCTCCGACTCAAGCGCGTGCGTGGTAGGAATGGTAGCCGGGACCTGCAGCAGTACCATGAACATGCGGTGGGAGGACGATCAGCATCCAATTTAACTGTCGCGGCGCGGCTTGGCGGAATGGTTGCGTTCGATCGCCACAGGACGCACTGCGAGACCCGGCATGACGCGCGAAATGGTTGACGGAATGCGCGGAGGTTCTCTTGCCTTCCTTTTAAGAAGAAGTTCGAATAGAAGCTCTCAGAAACGCGTTCTCCGAGGCGAGATTCGATTCCAAAAATGTTTAGAGTGCTACCGCCGGCTTCCCCACCCCCGTATGTCGTTTGTCGTTTCTTACTTTAGACACTTTGGTTCTCTAGACTCAGACATGTACAGGACATGATGAAGGGTTCCTACAAACGTACCGGCGGTACAAACCGCTTTCACCTTAGCACATGTGACGATGTGGTCTGTGGTCCACGAGCCGTCGGCCCGGGGCCGGGCGGAACTCCGAGCCGGGGCCGCAGTCGTTGCAATCGGCGTCGGAAGCCCAGTTGCACGTCTCTGAGCACGTCTCGGCGCAGAACATTGGCGGACAGGAGGCGGGAAGCGCGGGGCGCCGCAGTCGGCGCAGTCGAGGGCGCCGCTAAGCCACTTGGCTTCTCTCCCGGTGCGGGCACCTGTTGAGAAGTTAGTTGCGTAATAGCATAGGGGAGTGGGTCACTCGACCGTGTCGGCCGGCCCCAAGAAGGGGACCGGCCGACTGACCACACACCTGCGCCCTAGCACCCCACATACAACTATGGGCATACCAGTCTGACACGGGTGGGCGGGTGGGACTCAGACAACTCTATGCCCAAGACCCGAGGCTCTCACAGAGCCGACGAAAGACAACGTCGCTGCTCGCAGTGCGCCTTCTCCCCGGAGAAACTCATTCCCAACAGGACCACTTGGGCTGGACGCGGCAACGGCCGCAGGGAGGGCTTCGATTAAGAGCGAGGCTGAAAGGAAGGATGCAGGCCAGCAGCGCGCGCTCGGGAAAGCGTCTCGTACAGCGCGAGCCAGGGCCGGGGGCACTGGCGCGCGCTCGGGACAGCGTCACCGACAGCAGCGAGCAAGGGCCGGGGGCACGGCAGAAACTCGGGGGAGAGGTTCTGTGGACGGCCAGGTGAGAATGACGCGCAGACTATGTACAGAGGCGAGCGAAACGTCAATCGAGACAGAATAAGGGGGGGGGCAGGTGTGGGCCCGAGAGATCCGGCAAGCGTGCCCGGAAAAGGAAAGTCCCCGGAAAGGAAACTTGTTGGGAATGAGTTTCTCCGGGGAGAAGGCGCACTGCGAGCAGCGACGTTGTCTTTCGTCGGCTCTGTGAGAGCCTCGGGTCTTGGGCATAGAGTTGTCTGAGTATGTCGTTTGACACGGCAGCTTGCACTGCCTGGCTGGGGGCAAAGGTCACGATCATCAACGCTGAGGTGGCGTTGCCGACGAGACTCCCCCGGCGAGGGCCGTCGCGTGACGACGGCGTTACGACGGCGGCGTCGAGAGAGACAGTGTCGTGTCGCACGGCAGCTTGCCAGCCGCCTGGAGTGATTCAGGAGTTACGATGGCCGCACGGTGGCCATGGTGACTGCGCGAGCGCGCGTGCCGGCTATGGCGCGTGCGTCGCAGCGTCGGTGGCGCGGCGGCCCGCGCCGGCCCGCGGCCGCGGGCGCGCGGGGGCCGGGGCGCGCGGCGGCGGCGCGATTTGCTGCGTAGCAGCGCCAGCAGAGGCGCTGTCACATTGGGATGACAGACTGGCAGACACACGCACAGACAGACGGGACACGCATCCGGCCGACTTTCGTTTGTTCCGACTTTGCGGTCGAGTCCGTCGCGGGAGGTGACTGGTGAGTCGAAATCTCATACAATAGTAAAGATGGTCAGGGTGCCCTGCTCCGCACACCTCGGGCTCGGCGCGCGCGCGCGCGCACCGCGCATGGCGGTCGGGCCCCCTCCTCGTAAGTGGCCAGATTCGGGCCGTCAAAAATCGTCGGTTCGACATAGGTTGTCTCGCCGAGACAGCTGTTCAAGCGACTCGTAGACGACCTTGCCGGCCTTCGCCTCACTCCAGCCCAACGCGCGCGTACGTGCCACCTGTGCCACCGCCGCGAGCTGTTGCGTGTCGTCGAGGGTCGACAACACTGCTGCCGCCAGCGCTGAAGTCGTGGCCCCACTCAAGTCGAGCTCCACACACCCTGCCTCCGGTTTGGCGCCCCCCGACTCGACGCCGTCCACCCCGCGATTCAGCAGCGCCGTCGCGCCAATGGTACCTCCACTGTTGACCACCGAGGGCGCTCCGAATGCCGCGGCCTCGATCACGGACATGCCGTACGCATCGTACAGGCATGGGTGGACGTTGAGCCGCGTGGCGCTGAAGACGGCGGCGAGGGCGGCTGCGCCGAGGAACTCATCAAGAATGACCGCCGACGACGCTGCTGCTCGGATGCGTCCCTTGACCTCTGCGGCCAGGGCGGCGTCAGCGGAGGCGCCCGCGAGAAGCGGGACGAGGCCGCGCGCATCGAGCTCAGGGGCGAGGGCCTCGACGAGCGCCGCGAAGAGGAGAGGGTTCTTCTCACCCGAGAGGCGCACCGCGCATGTGAGGAATCTCCGGGCGCCATCACGGCCCGCTGCCGTGACGGCCGCGAGGGCGGCGGCGGCAGCCGTGGGCATCGAAGACGCGTGCGTGGCCGCGGGGAGATCGGCGAGACTTTGCATGTCGCCACGCAAGCACGGCAGCAGCACGGCCACAGGCGCCCGCTGCGGCGAAGCCACGCCTTCGCCAGCAGAGAAGGTGCCACTCAGGCAGACGAGCGATGCCTGATCCTTTGTCGACAGGGCGAAGACGCTGCTGGCCGCACCGAGCGCCTCACGCTCACGCTCGTCGTACCAGGCCGCCGCGGCATCGCCCGCGCGCAGACCCGATGAGTACACTCGGAAGTTGACGTACAGCATGCGGGGGGGGGCTGCGGCCAACGCTGGCCACGTGGCGTGCATGGCTCTCCACGCCGCACCACCCGTCCAGTCGATAGCGAGCACAGCTTCTGGACCAAAGTCGGCCGCCACTTCCTCCGTGCAGTCTGCCGCACCCGTGGCAAAGAGCTCGTGTGCGGAGGCACGGTCGAGCTTCTGCCAGCCGGCCGTCACTGGGAGGGTGATAGCACGCACGGAAAGCGCCGCAGCCTGAGCGGCGCTCACCTCGGGAAGTGCGATTGGCGAATCGGGACTGTACGCGCCGGGTTGGCCCGGCGGGGTAGGGGTCGGGCGGCAGCAGAGTACGAGCACCGTGGCGCCTTGACCAAGCAATCCTTTGACCAGCGAGCGAGCAAGCACGCCATTGCCGCTGAATGGTGCATAGGTGAACTCATAGGTAAGGACGAGGACGCGCAGCGACCGCACCAAAGGCGATGGCGGGGTCGACGCGTGCGCGCCTATTGCGGACCAATGCACCCGCGCCATCTCCCTCGCTGCGGCTACATCCAGCCACAGCTCCGTTTGCTCAAAGACGGCTAGCTTCTTGTGCACAACGAAGCCGAGTGACTCGAAAAGCCGAAACGAGGCCAAATTGTCGTCTGTGATTTTGACCACCAGCCGACCGAGCTGTGGCACGTGCTCAACGAGGAAATGGAAGAAGAGCAGTATCGCCTCCCGTGCGAGCCCACCACGCCGACGGGACGCATCCGCAATCATGATCTCGATCTCCGCAGAAATGGAGGCGGCGGCGGCAATGTCTCTGGAGGCAACGCCATGGTCGCCATGGTCGTCGTCGTCGTCGTCGTCGTCGTCGTCGTCGTCGTCGATTGGGGACAGGAATGCATTCACGTCTCCACACATGCCGCGCGTCATTTGTAGCTCCTCATCTGCGGTCTCGCTGTCGTCACGGGCGCAGATGATGAAGGTGGCCTTGTCCGGGTCGCCATGCCATGACTTTTGGTTCTCGTACTCTTCAGCAACAGTGAGAGGCTCCGAGCCCGTCAGGCGGAGCATCTCTGGATCCGCCATCCATTGACTGTAGCGAGGCACATGCTCGGGGAGGTACGGCACGAGCCGAACGCGTTTGCCGACCAACACGGTGTCGATGCGCATGAGGCCGCGGAAAGAGCAGCTTGAGACAGCGCTCATCGTGAACCACCTTTGCGGAAAGGTCAGCACAGAACGACTTTCATCATCACACTTGCGAAAAGGTCAGTTGAATTGACACACGCGAACGCGCACCGACCAGCCACAACCACATGAAACAGTCATGAAACACAGAGCACTGAGAATATCGCGCGCGGTTAATTACAATAACATCTCACATCAGGAAGGAAGTTGGTCGACCCTACTACATAGTAGGTCGACCCTGCATCCCTGCAGGTCGAGATCCCCCACCCCCGACCCGGCACCCGGGCACATGTTCCCCGGTCAAACGCGACTCAGGTGCCCCCGATCGACACGTCTCTCGATATAACGATAGGTCCGCTCGGGAATCGTCGCAAAAAGGTACCGGGGACAATTGTAACATGTCCTGTCCATGTTCCGAGAGAATTCCGAGAGAATTCCACAGAAGCTCCTTGAAAAAAGGTCTGGGATCGCTCCCCTCACTGGCAACAAGTCTGCAACGCAACCGCGACTCGAGCTCATGAAATACACTTCGTCCGTCTTCGAGTGGGCCAATGTGGAGTACGGAGTTGGCGCCGGCAAGAAATCCAAAGAAATCTTGAAGGGCATCTCTGGCAGCCTCAATGGTGGCGAGGTGTGTGCGATCCTCGGCCCGTCGGGCTCTGGCAAGACATCGCTGCTCAACGTGCTGGCCAACCGCATTCGTCACAAGGGCGCCTCGCAGCGCGTGAGCGGCAGCGTTCTTTTGGATGGGAAGAAGCTCGTGGGTGGCGAGCTGCGCAAACGCATCGCGTACGTGATGCAGATCGATCTGCTCTTTGCGACGTCGACTCCGCGCGAGGCCATCATGTTCTCGGCGACGCTGCGGCTTCCTCGGTCGACTCCAATGAGCGAGAAGCGCGAGCTGGTCGAGAAAATGATCGTCGATATGGGCCTGCAATCTTGCGCCAACACCTTTTGCGGTGACGACATGATCCGAGGCATCTCCGGTGGTGAGAAGAAGCGAACTGCCATCGGCATCGAGCTTGTGATGAAACCGCAGGTGTGCGACGGTTGCCCATGGACTCGATCTGAGTGCGCGTACAATGCCCACTGACCTCGTCTGCTTCGTATGGAACCTTCTCCTGTCAGCTCATCTTCCTCGACGAGCCGACGAGCGGCCTCGACTCCTTCTCGGCCAAGAGTGTGTGCCTCAAGCTCATGGAGCTGGGCCGCACCCAGGGCTGCAACATCCTGTGCACGATCCACCAGCCAGCCTCGGAGGTCTTCCACACGTTTCAAAAGGCGCTCATCGTCCAGAAGGGCCACTGCCTTTACTACGGCTCGATCAAGGGCCTCTCCGCCGGCTTGGCCAAGCATGGCCTCGGATGCCCGTCCGAGTACAATATGGCCGATCACATCATCACGCTCACGCAGACCCTGTCGGCCGAGCGGCTCGACGAGCTGCGGCATGCATTCCTCGGCCACGTGCAAGTGCACGAGACGCCCACGCTAGGTGTGAAGATCGTGCCGTCGGAAGTCGAGCTCACGTCGCCGTCCAGCTCGATGAAGGTGCAACCGTCCGCCGAAGCGACGGCTGCGGAGATGCCGAAGCGCTCGTCACCAGATCCCAAAGGCCGTGAACGAGCGGCTGGCTTCTGGCGGCAGCTGTATGCGCTCACGATCCGCGAGGCCCTCTACGTGTGGCGCAACAAGCCGGGGCTCATCGCCTCGATCCTCGCGCCGCTCATCCTCAACGCCGTGTTCGCATGCATCTTCGAGGGCGTGGGAGACATCACCCGCCCTGGCTACAACCTTCAGGCGCACTTTGGTGCGAGCGCCCAAGTGCTCATCGGCGGCATGTTCGGCGCCGCCCAGCCGCTCTTGCTGCGCTTCCCGCTCGACCGCGGTATCTTCTTGCGCGAGTATGCGACCTCCACGTACAGCGCGGCACCCTACTTCCTCTCGAAGACCTTGGTGGAGCTGCCGCAGGCCTTCCTCAATGCCGTTCTCGTGTGGTGCACCTTTTACTTCATCGCCGACTTGCAAGGCTCGTGGATTCTGCACGTGTGCATCTTTTGGCTCGCGGGCATCTGCGCGGGCTCGACGGCTCTCCTCGTCGGCTGCCTCGCCTCCAACCCGGAAGTTGCACAGCAGTGCGCTCCGCCCCTCTTCGTGCTGCAACTGCTCTTCGCAGGGGTCTTCGTGCGCGTCACCCAGATCCCGCCCGCGCTCCGCTGGATCCAGTGGATCGCCTCCCTCAAGTATGCCATTAACCTCAACGTCCTCAATGAGTTCGGCGAGAGGACCCAGAAGGACAAGGACTGGCCGATGGAGAACCGCATTGCGGCGGACGCGTTCATCGACCAGGTGATCGACGTTGATCCGAGCGACTGGTGGTGGTACCTCCTGATGCTCTTCCTCCTCTTCCTCGTTTTCCGTGTGCTCTCAATCTTTGCGCTCGCCTGGCGTGCGTCCACGTTCTTTTGAGGGGCGCATGGTTTGGCCACGGCTTGCAAACTGCTGCCGCGTGCGCGTGGACATGGCTTCGAGGTGCGTTGGGGATCGACGATGCGCGAGAGACGCATGCGGGAGGAACTGACACGGGAGAAACGGGAGGGGTGTGGCGCATCCCGCATCGTCGAGTCCGGGAAGCCGACGGCAAAAGGGGTGCGTGCACGTGGGGCAGAGGTTGCATGTGGGTCGTTCGATAACGTTCGATGGGTCGATCGTGGCTTCGCCATTCGGATTTTCAGTCACAGTCGACAGGCTTTGGTGGAGGGATGGGCACAGCGCATGCGTGGGTGCTTGTGGCGAATAAGGGCCCCTCCCAAGCGAGCCGTGTGTGAACTATTCAGTGACAACTATGATGTGAGTGCGCTGTGTATGCGTGCACGTATCTTTCCATTTTTCCGCTAATATAAACTATATAACCTCGCCACGAACTAGCGACGAACAGCTCTGTGTGACGACGGCTCGGTGAGCCGCGGAGCGCGTGCGGCACGCCGTCTCGCGCACGTGTCGCCACGCAGATCGCGCCGGTAGCGGCCGTCTTGGAGCGTCTCCTATCGGATCGTGGCGCGTTCGGTTTCACCATTGTACACCAAGGGGAAAAACGGGCCCGCGTATGGCCAATGGCGCACCAATTACAACGCTCCACGTCGGTCCATGCTCAGACCCCACGATCCCTGCCACACGCCGGACGTGTAGACGAAAAATCGGATTGGGCAACACCACCTCAGTAGCTAAACGCTGCCTCGACGGCATCGGGCGGTCTGGAGCAGACGGTCTGGAGCTTCCTACATTCTTCCTCAAGCCACTCGCCGCCGTCGTCGTCCTCCTCGTCCTCGTCCTCGTCCTCGTCCCAACTGCCTTCCTCCTCCTCCCCATCCCACTCGTCCTCCTCCTCGTCTTCATCCCATTCGTCCTCCCACTCCTCGTCCTCGTCCTCGTCCTCGTCCTCGTCCTCGTCCCCCTCCTCTTCCTCCTCCTCCTCAGCCGGTTCCAGGTCGTAGATAAGTACCACGTGGCCGTGCGGGCATACGAGCGCCGTCGCGAGCATGGCATCGTACGCCTCCGCATGATCACCGCTCGCGACGGCGCTCGCTCCTTCACCGGCCCCGACGATTTCAGCCTCGTCCTCCTCACCCGCATCCTCATCCTCATGCGACTCTGTCTCACTGCCAGCATTCCCGGCCGCTTGTGCGTGGAATGATGCGACGGGGAGATTGTTCGCCTCGTCGTCATCCTGCGCGCCCGCCGCCTCCTTGGCCACCTCCTGGGCCGCCGGCCGCCACCGCGTCACCTCCTCCTTGAACCACGTACGAGCATCGCGCATGATGTGTCCTGAGCCATGCGCGCACACGGCGCCCGAGTCGCCCTTGAGCTTGCGCAGATGCGTCGCGCAGCACAGGCAGCGCTGCGGCGGCGGCCCCTTGCTGTTGGCCCACGGCGTGGGCGCGTGCCGGGAGTCGCCGCCGTGCATGGGAGCGATGCCGACCGGGAGCGCCTCGATCTCCTTGCGCGCAGCCGAGGAGAGCGAGGGGAGCACGCCGCTGAGCAGCAGGTGCTCCGAGGAGACCTCACGCAGCACGCAGCAGAGCACAGCCGTTGACGCGGGTCCTGCCACGCGGTCGCCGTCGGCGACGGCATCGTCATCGTGCGAGTGTGTGGAATGGTCGCTGGATTGGTCGCTGTCGCCGTTGTGGCTCAAGTCGTGGCGCTGGCGTCGTTGGCACTCTCGCTCCAGCTCTCGCTCCAGCTCTTTGGGGCCGCCGATGGCCCCCCTGCCCGTAGGGCTGAGCAGAACATCGGCGCCGCGCCAGGAGGTAAACCCGAAGCCAGGCGAGAGCTGTGACGCCGCGCTCGCATCGATGCGCAGCACCGACGGCTTATCGAGCCCCCGGTGGCGCAGCCGGAGCATGCGCCCCCACGAGCGGCACGAGCGTGTACGGAAGCGCAATGGCACGCTGAGCAACCGGTGAGCTGCCGCCCAGTCGGTGCCGAGTGGCGCCAAAGCGGGTCCCGTCACCGTTGTTATGGACGGCACGGGGATTGACAACAGGAGCCGTTCGACGACGCCGCCGCTGTGCTCGGCCAAGCACAAGGCACGCCAGAGCTGCTCCGTTACGACTCTGCGGAAGGCGTGGTTGATGGCGGCCAGCCGGCAACCTTGCCTGTGCGCGGCGCGGCCCATGCATGCGAAGGCGAGGGCGAGCACGAGTGAGTCCTCATTCAGGAGCGCGGTGAGCGATGCGGCCTGACGCGCTCGCGCACGTGCCGCCATGCACGCCATCTCGCACCGCGAGCACAGGCCGACGGCCGTGAGCAGGGGGTCGTCGTCATCGGTCGGCACTAAACAGGATGCGCAGCAGCCGCTCATTGGAGCTGTGGAGCCGACCTCCTGCCTAGATGCGACGACGTGCTTCGGTGCGTGCTGCGCCGTCCGAGGCGTTGAAATGAGTGGCGCCTTCGGAGGCGGTGGCGGCGCACGCACGTCAAACGTAGCCATGGCCACCGCCCGCTCGCCCCTCACCTGTCTGTCACAGAGTCGCGCGGGCGGGCGGGAGGGGAGGCCGCTGCGAAGGCGGTTACACGAGTTACGGACAAAAAGTGATTGTGGATTCTGAAGAACCCGCCAACCATCCACGAAAAATCCGTTGCTCATTTCACACAGAAAAGTCAGCGTTTTCCTTCAAAAAGTGGTTTCCGCTTCGCCAAGCTGTTGTGTTCTTGCGAGCAAGCAGTCCTCCTTGGCTGCTGCGCTCTGATCGAGCGGAGCGCGGTCATGTCGGCTGTCGAGCATGCTCACCACATCCCAGGGTGCGCAGCTCTCCAACTCGAACACTTTGATGCGCTGGCCGCGCTGAGCGTGGCCTCCGCTTCATCGGCAGCCGCTAGCGTCGCCGCCAGCGTGAGCGCGCTAGCAGCCTCTGCGCGTCGCTGTGCTGGGTGCTGCAGCAGAGGCATGACGCTGTTCGGTGCTCGTCAGCGCTGCCGGACACTATTCTCGAGCCCCTGCGCGCTGACCGCCAGCGCGCGGCCACGCTCGCCCAACGCATTGGCGCTCACGGTCCCGTTGCGCGCTCGTTTTGCTCAGGTACACGGGCTTCCTGCCTGGCAGCCAGCACCAGATGGCCAAGACGTATGGCCGCGCTTCTGAGGCGTGTTTGCAGGAGCGGCAGCCATCCGATCCGCTGAAGTGGCGCAAGTTCGTGAGCTATGCTGAGTTCACGCCGCCGCACACGCCTGCAGAGGCCCACCACATCCCCGGCTACAGCGGCCATGTGCCCGGTGTGTACGCCGAGAACCTCTACGCGCAGACATATGGCAAGACGACGCTCCGGGCCATTGAGGGCAACTTCCCCAAGGGCTGCGATCAAACGCCCGACGAGCAGTACAAGACGAATACGCAGGTCCAATTCTCGGACGAGTACTCGCACCCGGGCAAGCCGACGGACATCCTGCATGGCGGCGCCTCGTGGGCTGGCGGCTCACCGTACAACGTGGAGGAGAACTTCGATCTCGAGCCCACCAACCCGTGGCCGCCCTCGGTCGTGCAGATCGCGGGCGGCAAGGAGCCGACGCAGACGTCAATCCTGCTCAAAAACTTCCCGCCGACGGGTGAGACCAAAGAGCCGGCCATGCGCATCACGCCCAAGACCGACCCGCACGACCCGACCGACCCGGCCAAGAAGACGATGACCAAGACGGTCGGCCACTACAAGATCCCGGGGTACTCGGGCTTTGTCCCGGGCGTCGACTCCGAGGGCATCTTCGCGGCGACGTACGCGAGGACCACCGCAGCTGCTGACACCATCCGCGACCGCAAGAAGGAGGACGAGACGTACCTCAAGACGGACAACATCAACGAGGCTGGCGTGCTGCTGCTCAAGCCGGCGCGTCCGCCACCGCCAACGGCGAACGATATGCCCACGACGGCGACCGACGGCCCGTCGAAGCTAAAGAAGCACGTGCCCGGCTACACGGGCTTCGTGCCGGGCGTGCAGGCGGAGACGATGTTCGGCAACACCTACGGCCACTCGTCGCATATGGCCATCGAGGGCAGCCACGATCGCTTCCAGTGGAGGGAGATGCCGCCAGAGAAGCGCTTCGAGTCGACGCAGAAGTTCTCCTACATCAACTTTGGCCACCCGGCCAAGATTGAGGACGGGCACATTACGTACGAGCACGTGTACACCAACCCAGCGAACGCCAACTACAAGCAGGTAAAGCCGCCCATCCTCGGCGAGCACAAGTCACACATCCCGGGCTACGGCGGCTTCGTCCCAGGCGTGCAGGCGAAGAACATGTACGGTTCGTCGCAATTCGAGACCACCAAGCTCGCGCTCGCCAACCACGTGGAGCACATGAAGGAGTACAGTGAGAAGAAGCCCAAGACGGCGCCCGCAGGCAACCCCGAGACGGTCGGCCTCGGCATGCTGCAGTTCAAGCCCAACGGCTTCCTCTACACGAAGAAGATGCAGGGCGACTGGAACAATGGCATGCTCGGCAGCCGCAACTACTCGGCCGTGCGCCTGTCGGAGGGCCGCCACTGGAAGGGCAACCTGTACGTGACCAACAACCAGGTGATGATGAAGGGCCATGCCAATGAGGACGTGCCGTTCGGCTACTCCAAGGGTCCTGGGCCGAAGTTTGAGAACATGCAGCACGCGCTCGCCCACAAGAGCACCTACCTTGGCTTCTACGCCTTGTAGACGGCGCGCGCGGCGTTGCTGCTGGTGCGAGACTACTTAACGTGGAGGCGTGATCTGCGGCGTGAAGCCACAGCGCCCCCGCGTGGAGACTGCCAAGGGACGTGTGGTGATGATGGCGCGGCGGCGAAGGCGAGCCGTGCCGCAACTGAGTTAGCAATTGAGGAGCGTGTGTGTCGGAGCAGACGCGACGGTTCTCTGCCATGTGGTGTCTATGCATTGCCGGTCCCAGTCGAGCCGGTCAGCTTTGCGGGATCCGTACCAGTGCATGTGCGTCGCTGTCGTGTCGACGTCGCTGCGCGTGCTGTTGACGTGACCTGTCGACTGCGTGCGGTGTGTGTGTTTTGCCTTCCCGCAAAGTATTATCTACGGAACTCCGTTTTATCGGTTTTATCGTCACAATTCCGAGTATGTAATTGGTCATTCGAAAGGTAATTCGACACTCAGGTAGAAACGATGCGGTCGTGCTCGTGCCTCGTGGTCCCGCGGCCGCCGGGGACGGCCCGCGGCGGGCCTTTGCGTTACCGTTTGTCATGGCTCCGGTGGCGGTGCTGCCCAGTGGAGCGCCCTTTACTGCAAACTCTGCGACTGCACTCTCGAAGCCTGCCGATGTATACAATTAATGAATTGATAACTGTGAAATCGAAGGCGCTTGACGAGATCTCACGAGCTCTTCGCCGAGGATGGACCCAGCCATGATGGCGGCCGCGTCGAGCATGACGCCGGAGCAAGCGCAGGCAATGATGGAAGCACTTTCTCCCGAGGAGCGCGCGGCCGTCGAGGCGAAGCAGCAGCAGATGAGGCAAGGAATGCTCGACTTGGGCCATCTCGTGACGCAGCTGAAGCCCTCCGAGGCGGAGCCGGATGCGGAAGTGAGCATGCACAAGGTGATGCTCGCGCTCGCGTCGGCGCCCGCTATGGCGCAGCTCGGCACCGACGAGAACGCGCTGCTCGGCTCGACCAAGACGCACGAGGAGGCCCGCGCGCTGCTCAGCAAGGTTGAGGACAAGCTGGAGGAGCTGGGCGCCTTCCCTGTGGACGCGCTCAATGACTTACCGCCGTTGCAGTGGCGGAACACCGTGCTGCTGTACTGGCACCTGTACAAGCAAGCGGATGAGGCGTGGCTGGAGTCAGAGAAGGCGTCGCTCGAGGAGGAGGTGGATCACTGGCGCGGCGGTGCCAACCAGATTGGGACGAAGCTGCTCATCCAAGCGCAGATGCTGTTCCCGCAGCAGCGATGGGTGCAGCCGACGCTCGCGATCGCGCGCACCTCGGCGCTGATCGCAAACGCGCTGTGGTCGCACACGGCCGCGGGCTCACTCGCCAAGATGGGCAGGATCCTCGAGGAGGACGGGCTGCCAATGCCCAAGTTGAGCATCAAGGCGACAGTCAAGCCGCGAGATGCAACGGAGGGGACGGTTGAGATCACCGCCGGTCTGCACGTGCAGTGCAAGATCGAGCTCACGCGCGAGCACGCAGCGGCCGCGGGGGAGGGTACTAGGCCCCCGTGCAACAACCCGCAGGGCATCTACGAGGCTTATTGGCTGTATCTCGAAGGTCTGAAGCCCGAAGGCACGCCCAACTCTCTCATCCTGGCGAAGCCACTCGTCGTCACTGATCTCGAAGCCAAGGTCGTTACAGGAGAGGCGGTCTTCCAGGCTCCGCCCAAACCCGGCACGTACACGCTGCGTGCGCACATCACCTCGACCTCGGTCATTGGCGTCGAGCTGCAGTGTGACGTCTGCTTCGTGGTCGTTGAGGACGATGTGCCCGACCTCGAGTGAGCTCGCACAACCTCGCGTGCGGCGCGGCCACGGCGCTCGTGAATATGCAGAGCGCGCACGCGTCGAGTGGCGAGCGAGCGATCTCACCCGCAACGAAAAAGACGACACCTGTGTCTCGATGTGCGAGCGGGCCGTGTGCTTCGCTGGAGTGGACCTTAATTCTAAGCGGGAGCTTTCGGGCCGCTCGGGCGCGGTGGTCATCGCGCGTGACCGGCGACCGCGCGCTCCTCGGTGCCATCGACCTCGCGTGAACCTCGCGCCTCGGGTCTCGTCTCTTTGAGAAGTGTGGGACGCAGGGGAACGCTTAGGGAAACGCGGAGACCCGCCAGACCGCGCGTGCGGCCTGCGGGCGGGCGCGCGCGCGCGTGGCCGTCGGGGCGACATGTCAAGATCGGATCGGTCATCTCCTTACATGATACACATCATGTCGCGTCACACAGTTTCACAGATCAGTAGTATGCTAACAGTTTCGAGCACCCGGCGTGCCGTGGCGGTACGGTCGGACCGGCCCGAGAGCGCGGCCACGCTCACGTCACGCTTGACGCTAACGTCGACGCTCACGGGCCCGGCGCGCGGTACGTTCGTGTAAACTGTAATTCCTGAGTGTGCAATAGCCATCGTACAATCTACAAATCGACGATAGCGGTCGCACGGGCCCCGCGCGCCGGCGCGCCGGCGTCAGCGACGGCGCGGTACCGTCCCCCACACGATTCCACAAACGACACCATCGGAAGTCACGCGCCATTTCGAGGCCGCGCCGGACGTGCCGCCGATCAGTGAATGCGAGGCACAGGTGAGAGGCCTCAGGCCGCGACGGCCGACGCGCGCATGGGCCTCTCGTGACGGTCGCGCGAGCACGGGACGGGCCACGGACGGACCGCGCGGCGGTCGCCGGGCGCCCACGGACGTCATTAAAGTCCAATCAACGGTCGGGCGCCGTGCTTCTCGGCCCGGAGCGGGCGGGCGCGCGACAGACGAGCGAGCGGGACGTCCCCAGGCGCGGCTATGCACCTGAGGAACAGTATCACGCGCCGGTCGCGGCGACCACGACGAGCTCCGGGTGCTTGGCCGCGATGGAGTTGGCGACTGCTTCGACGGAGCGGCAAATGTTCTCAATTTGAGCATCGAAAGCGTGGAGCGCGTCAGCTGACTCGCTGTCCGCGTCCGCACTCGCAGGGAGATGCTCGAAGTGGAGGCGAAGTTCGGGCTGGTCGATGGAGCCTTGCAGTCGCTTCTCCATGAGCATCGAGGCGGCAACGCGCTCTGCCTTAGCTGCATCGATGCCAAGCAGCGCGCCGAGCTGCTCAAACGTGATGTTCGCGTACAGCCGGGACGCGGCAAGCATGTTGTGCTCGATGACCGCGCGGTCGAGCACCGTCGAGCCGTCCTCGAGAGTCGCCTTCTGATGTGTCGCGAGCGACGAGGCGAAGGCGGTCACCTCGGCAGGGCGGAGCAGCCGCTCCATATACATCTTCTCGAGCACAGAGTAGTGGGACAGGGATTGCGTGCGCTCGTCCTTATACAGCGTGCCGAGCATCCGTGAGCGCTGCGGTCCGGCGGGCGCGAGGATGGCGCACGTGGTGGCCATCCTGAGTGCGGTGACCACCTCCTCGTCCGATACTTGCATCGTGCCAAAGGTGCGCTGTGCGAGCTGCGAGAGCTGGTAGTAACGCGTCGCCGCCTCGAGGAACTTTCGCTTCGAGTCGAGGATGCGCGCGTAGCACACCTTGTGCTTCAACCGCAGCGTGCCATCTGTCGCATCTGAGATGAGCAATGAGGCGCGGTTGATGTACGTCTCCGCGCTCACGGACTCCTCGTCCTGCAAGAAGAGCATAGCGATGTGGATATACTTGTCGATCTTGTAGTCGTCTTCGAGCACGCGGATGCCCGAGTCGAGCGGGATCGCCGCGAGCATCTTGGCTGCAAGTGTCCACTCCTCTTCCTGCTCATAGACTGCTGCGAGCCGCTCGCGGATGGTGGATGCCTGCTCCTCGAAAGAGGAGAGGCGTGCGCCGATCCTTTCGAGCACAAAGAGCCCGAGCTCCTTGAGCTGGTCCGCCGAAAACTTATCTGGGGCGAGCGCCGCCGCAAAGTCGCTTAGCACCTGTCGAGAAACAACGAGTGCTACACTTTCGGAAGCGACGTGCTCGACAAAGGCCTTGAGGCCGGAGACGTCGGGCGAGCCGAGCAGCTGCGAGAGCGCCTGCTTGTAACGGTCGATGCGCGTCTTCTGGTCCAAGGATGGGTCCGCGAGTGACGACAGATCCGCCATGCTGAGAGACGCTCGCGGTGCTCGGCGACGGCGGCTAAAATGCGGACGAGCCTGTGAACGAGGAAAGAAGTACGGCCCGGCGAGTATGGCTTGTACGCCGGTCCGGTCGTTCGTTGTCTTGGGTGTCGAGTTATAAACATTGGCTATGAATAGAGTCTTGCTACATGAACAAACATTTACTTGTTTCCAGATTGAGCAGCGTAAATGAAAGACTGTCTCGGCGGTTTTGGGTTTGATATGCCGGTCGCTGTAGTGTCTGGTACCGCCCCAGCCCCGACATACATGAAACATGTATTCCAGTTTTGCTATTGGTTGGTATGTGCAGAGCGTTTCTATAAGGTCAGGTCTAGAAGCACCCACCGCTGCGCGAAGAAAATGGTGCCACTTATCTCGCTCTTCCCCCACATCGTCACAGACCGACCCAGGCGCGCGCCCAGCTTAACGCGCCTTCCAGCTAGCGCGCCCGCTCTTGCCCATCATCCCGCCGCCTGCACCTATCCGCCTGCGCGGCCTGGATCTGGGCACCTTCCCCTCATCGACGAGAGCCAGCATCTCGCGCACACGCGGCTCGCCGGGTTCGTAGCCCACCACCGGCTGGTACCGTGGGAGCATAGCCACCCGCTCGTTCCACGGGATGCTCAGCAGGTTGGCCGACGCGCGCCAGCGGCCATAAAAGCGTGTGCGCTGAATCTCCGCTGCTGGCACCTCTTTCACGGCGATGTAGAGATGCGACCGATACTGGGCCATCATCCCCGCGCGCCCCTTGTTCTTGAACTGTAGCTCCTTGCGATACGAGCCCTTGCCGACTGTCGCGATGGCCACTACCAGCCGCGTCGGGTCCAGGCCGAGCTCCTCAGCACTCTTGACTGCCTGGTTGATCCCGTTCTTGACGAAGACCGAGATTCCCTTGCTGCAAAACTCCAGCTGCATCATGGCTTCGCGCCAGTACAGGCCCTGCGCAAGGTTGGCGACATGGCGAAGCTTCTTATAGCTGACCGCCATGGACTTGATGTTCGCAATGCCCATCGGTACCTCGGTCGATGATGCGCCGTGGGACGTGGCCACGTCGACATCGAGCAGCGGGTTGCTCACGCGCGAGGCCGGCGCCGATGAGAGCGCACGGAATCTGGCAACCGATGGCAGCGGTTGCAAGCGCGCGAGCGGCGCCGACAGCAGCCTCGTGGCCCGCAAGATTGCCATCGATTCGTGTGCGGCAAATGACAAGAGCAATTTGGGCATCGCGCTGCAGTGTGACGACTGACGAGCGACCAGACCTGATCCGGTAAAAAGACACCGGGGGGAGCCGGGATCAGGTACAATCTTGTGACAAAACCCCACCTTATGCTTTGAGTCTCATGTTAGCGATCAACTTGTTATCAAGCCGCCGCCCGCGCCTCCCCCTCCGCTGCTGGAGCTGCGGTTGCCAACGTCGCTACTCCTGCAAGTTCGCCGACCACGTACAACTTTCGCATGTGATCCCACTTGGCGCCAGGCGGCGCATCGAGGGTCTCATCAAGCAACGTCTCGTCGGCGGCGCGGCGAAGGATGTTAGCCGCAGAGAGGCCGCGGTCGGCCGCCGCAATCTCGTCGACGACTCTGCGAAATTTCTTGCCATGCGGCTCGCCCGTGAAGAGGTTGAGCGCGGGTGCGAGCAACAGCCGTCGGATCCGGTGCCGGTCCTCCGCCTCGCGCTGCTCGGCAAACTCGCAGTACGCGTCGAACACGGCACGGCGGTGCGGCGCGGGGTCGGCGGCCTCGCCGTACAATGTCGTGTCGACGGTGGCCCACTCCCACGGTCGTGCCACGACGGCGCGGCCGACCATCACGCCGGAGAGCCGATTGCCGGGTGCGTTCAGCTGCGCAGCCGCATCCGCAAGGGTCTCGACGCCGCCGTTGAGGGCGAACCGCAGAGTGGGGAAATCTTCGGCGAGCCTCCGCACAAGATGATAGCGCAGCGGTGGGATTTGCCGGTTCTGTGCGGGCGATAGGCCGCCGAGCACGGCCTTGCGCGCGTGCAGCGTGAAGCTCCTTACGCCGCCGCGCGTCGAGACCCTCTCGATGAAGTTGGCGAGCGCCTCGTAGTCGTTCTGGTCGTCGACCTCGGCGGCACGCGCTTTGTCACTCGTGACGCCGATACGGCACTTGACGGTGACAGGCACCTGACCGTCGGCGCCATCCGCCATGGCCGCGCAGCAATCGCCCACGAGGTCCGGCTCGCGCATAAGCGCCGCGCCGAAGCAGCCCGCGCCAGCGACGCGCTCGGACGGGCAGCCAACATTGAGGTTGACGGAAGTGTAACCCCACGGACGGGCGATCACCATGGCCTTCCGCAGCATGTCAGGGTCGGCGCCACCGAGCTGCAGCACAACGGGCTGCGAGTGGTCGGCGCCATCGTGCGCCAGGAATCGCGGGAGCTCGGCTTCGCTGCAGTGCACGATCGTGTTGGCGGTCACCATCTCCGTGTACAGCGTGGACCGTCGGCTGAGCAGGCGCAGCATGTACCGAAGGAAACGATCCGTGTAGTCCCTGAAACCGAGAAAAATGGAATGGTATCGAGTCCGATCGTCAATACGGTGATCACTGGGGCAAGACGTTCGAGAAGCTGAGCACACATCATCGGCGCGACAGCGAAAGGGCCATCGTCGTAGACCTGGCGCGCACACGATGTGACGGCACACCGTCGCCAGAGCAACGGCGGCGGGGCGGCAGCGATGGGCGCAAAATGTGAGAGACCCACGACCATATCAATCAGTTTCTAGGACCAACGAAAGACACCGGGGGAGCATTGGACACAAACGTACAAACGGGACACACAGGGACACGCGGGGACACACGGATCATACAGCAAAACCTCACAACCATCGCAACCCGCACCAACGCACCCGCAACGCACGACCGCGCGACGACCGGATCTAACGGTCGATCCTTCGATCCGACTCCCCACTCCCGACTCAACAGCCGGCCGCAGGCCCGCAGCCCCGGTCCCCCGGAACCGACCGCTGCCCGCGGCCGACTCAGAAGAGGCCGCCCCCTGCGAACCCCACCCTGCCGCCTCCTGCTCCAAGAGTGACTCCCAGAGCGCCTCCGCGCGCCTGCCAAGGGGCGCCAGCTGCTCAAATCGGCAGACCACCGAGACCACCGCAGCGCGCGGTACCGGTACGAGCTAGACCTTGCTAGAGGGTAGAGGCAGTAGCGGCCGGAGGTGTGGGTCTGTGGGACCGCCCTGTCGCCTGTGGCGTTGACAGTTACGCAATTACAATGACGACCAATTACGCCGTGGGTCGAAAATAATTGTTTGGTCCCGCCATTTACGAGCCATTTACCGACCCAGTAGTGACGATCCGGGGCGGGTTCGACAGACGGACACGCAAGCGCAATGCCGCAACGTCGCGCATCCTGGCGGGCCTGCACTCGATTGCAGAACCCGAACGAGATCGGAGATGGGCGCGTGCTACTTACAGGTCTGGTGAGACCATACATGCGATTACATCTCATGCCGGGCCGCCTGGACAGAGCACATCAAACGCATCCAAGCTCAACCCAGGGACGCGCCGCCTCTTCGGTCAGTCGTCAGAGACTCAGAGTAGGTCACCCTCGGCTCGGCTGCGCCTTGGCCTTTCATGTTGGTCTTCAGCGCTGCATGCTCGCCAGGAGCGTGGGCGAGCGTGGCGGCAGCTTCGGCGGCGACGACGGCCACTTCATCGTGTACGCGGGCGACGCGTCCGAGGTTTCAACCTGCTGCAGCGGCGACTGGCGCGCCACCGCCGAGCGATTCTGAGGCGGTGCTTTAGCACTAGGCGAGGGCATGCGACGGTGCGATAAATTCGAGAGCTCTTTCGCCAGCAGCTCCGCAATAGCTCCCTTCTCCGTTTGTGTCGGGCTGAGAAGCTCCGAGATGGCGGCCTTCTCCGCCTCGGACGGGGTGCCGTACCTGGTCTTGGCCTCGTCTGATGAAGACTGCTCGTCGGCCACGGACATGGGCCAGCGCTGCTGATGCGCGCTGGGTTGCCCGTGCGTTTTCTGCAGCAGCCTGACGAGATACACAGTCTTGAGCTGTTTGCGCACCGTCTCCGGCGCGGCGAGTGATGATCCCGGCGCGAGCAAAAAGATCGGGCAGCGATGCGTGAGCGGTTGCTGGCCCATGCAAGGCGACGGTTGCGGCGGCCGCCGTGAAGGCTGCAGCTGCTGACGGGGTGCCTCCTGGTCGCGCGGGCGCTTGCACATCACCGGGCTGGGTCGAAGCTGCACCTCGACGGGCGCGGTCACCTCTCCGAGCGGGCGGCGGATTTGGTGCGTGAGCGGGCTGCAGCGTGCAGCAGCGTCGTTTTGCTGGAGCTCGTTCCACCTGCGCTCGAGCTCCCCGGGAGCGAATACCACTGCAAATACCGCCTGCATATGAGAGCCAATGAGCTGCCAGCGCGCCCCATAGACTGCGACCAGCTCTCGCAGGCGCACTTCGACTGCAATGGGTGACGCAGGCGCGGGCGATACGAGCTCTCGAAGGCACGACGTGTCGAGGGCAACGGGCGACGCGGACGCTGGTGTGGCCTCGGGCGATGACATGGTGACGGCAGTGGGTTCCTTACCAGGGCTAGGGCGGGTCGGCAGGGTCTTGTGCCCTTCCATGTTCCTCCCACGCAGCGATCAGTTGGACGGTGTCGTTGGCTCGAAGATTTCCAGGGCGCGTCCGACGCGAAATTGCCAAATTTGGCGTTTGATTTGCTATGTAATTGGGGGCAGCTACCATGTTCCAAGCCGACTCTCCTTGTGGTGCGCTTAACCCTGGATCCTGGACAGAGAACGTCAGCGCACGTTATGTTCATGTTCGTTTGCCAGACAAGAGAAGACAAGTCTGCCCTATGGAGACTGGCGGAGGCGCAGCCGCCCAACAGGCGCTGCAGGCCAACGAGGAGTTCCGCTTCGAGGTTGCCGCGGGCACTTCCGTCACGCTCACGATCGTATCGGGCAGCGCCGAGGTCTTCGGCGCCGAGATGGTCGAGGGCCGCGCCTACAGCTTCACGGGCACGCAGCAGGCCGTCTTCACGTGGAGCGGCTGCACGCTCGAAATCCAGGGCCAGTGTGGGCACTCGTACGTGGCTGCCGAAACGCCCATGACCAGCTATCTGAAGCTGCACGGCGATCTCGACTTACGGCGCAGCACGGCGCTCGCGTCGGGCACCGAAGGACCGCGTGTCCTCATCGCCGGCCCGGCCGACACAGGCAAGTCGTCGCTCACCCGGATGCTCGCTAACTACCTCGCACGCAGCGGCCACGCCGGGACGCTCGTCGACTTTGACCTCGATCAGGGCGAGCTGCTCGTGCCGGGCGCAGTGTGCGCCGTGCCGATCGTGCGACCGTTGGACATCGAGCGTGGCACTGAAGACCTCGCGCCGCTGGCCTACTGGGTCGGGCACACGAGCGCGGCCGAGAGCGTCGCGCTCCTGCGGCTCGCGTGCAGCTCTGTCGCGCAGGTCGTGCGTCGCCGTCACGAGATGGACAGCGCCTCGCGCGCGGGAGGCGTCCTCATCAACACCAGCGGCTGGGTGGACGGTGCAGGCTACGAGCTGCTGCTGCATCAGGCGTCCGCAATGAACGTGGACGTCATCGTCGTCATCGGCGACGACCGGCTGCACTCGCAGCTCACGGCACACGCACAGCTGCAGCCAGCGCCGCATCCGCACGTGGTCAAGCTCGCAAAGTCGGGTGGCGTCATCACCCGCAGCCAGCCAAGCCGCCAGCAGGCGCGCCACGGACGGCTGTCTGAATACTTTTATGGGCCGCGGCGCGAGCTCTATCCGCACTCGACCGAGCTCGACTTTGGCGTGTGCAAGATCTTCAGCCTCGGCGTTGCGCCTGCGCCGCCCATCTCGGCGATGCCCATCGGCATGAAGATTGTGGAAGACCGGATTGTGGCGCAGCAGGTGAGCCCGGCGAGGTACCCAGCGCTGCTTCACTCCCTGCTCGCCATCGTGCTCGCCGAGAGCAGCACGTGTGACGACCTGCTCCGCGCCAACGCCGCGGGCTTCGTCCACGTGACGAAGGTCGACATGGAGCGGCACAAACTTACGCTTCTCGCTCCATCGCCGATCACGCTCCCGACGCTCCACTTGCTCAGTGGCGTCATCAGGTGGGATGGCGAGTGAGACGTCGCGGCGCCCGGTAGCACGACGCATACACGACGCATGGCGGCGTGATGACGGCGTTCCGAAAGCGACGCATAGACTTTTGTGTGTGAAACGGAAAGTGAGCTGTGGGCGTTGGCGCGTATAGTCTTAGCGGTGGCCCCGTGGCCGAGCGGAGCCGCGCCCGCGGAAACCGCCGGAAGCCACCCGCCACGCTCGGTCCGCGCTGACCGCTGAGCCTGAGGGCCGCGTGGGCGTGCTCGGCTGTGCGCCCGGTCCCGGGCACCGCGCTGACCGGTGACCCGCCCGCCGAGGTCACTCTCAATACCCCGCCGACCCCGGCATCGAGATCGACCCCGGCGGGGCCCCGCGGTATAGGCTATAGCGCGCCCGCGGCGCGCGCGGGCGCCCGCGGGCGGCGCGTGCGGACGCTGGTCGCTGCGCGGTGACTGTGCGCCGGCGGCGCCGGCCGCGGGGCGCGGCGGGCGGGCGCCCCCGGGCCCTCGACCGGGCGCCCGGGTACCGTTACCGCGCCGCGCGGTAGGCCGAGGTGTTTCCCGGCCTGAAGTTATAATTGTATATACGAGTACCCTTCTTTAAACTTTACGTAGAGCCGTATATTACGACGTTATACGACGATTACGCGCTGCGAGTCGGACGGACCCGCGGCCGTGCGTCATTCGTGCGTGACATATTTTGACGGCATGGGGCGACTCGATGGAGGGCGACACTTCCCCCATGCCGTCAAATTACTGCGTCTCGCCGTCTAAATCGCCCGTTAAGACACAAGTTAAGACACTCGCCCCATGCCGTCAAATTACTGCGTCTCGCCGCCTAAATCGCCCGTTAACAACGCGCCGACCGCCAGACCAGTCATCACCGCGCGCATAGCCTATAGCATAGCCGCGAGCGCCCGCACGTTGGATACCCGCTGCCACTCTCCGAGGGCCTGGCTCCACACAGCCGTCTCGGCCGAGAAGATCGCCGCGGCGAGGAGCGGCCGCATGGCGCTCATCGTGAGCGGCCCGAGGCGCGTGCCATCATTGCCCAAGGCGAACCAGATGGGTGCCTCTTCCGATGGCCCTGCTCGCTGTACCATCCAGCTCAGCCCGCCGACGAGTTCGAGGGCCTTCCACTCGCCGAGCAGCTTGCTCCACACGGGCGTATCGAGCTTGATGATACCGTCCGCGCACAGATCGACCAGGAGGGACACGTGCAACGGCCCCTGCCTCTCGCCATCCTCACTCAGATAGAACCACGCGTGCTCGCTCAGCTGGCTTAGAACCTGCGCGCTCGGCTCCGGCACAGGAACTGGCACAGGTGGTGGAAGCGCGACTTCGGCCTCCTCAACAGCGGTCACCCCCTCTTCTGCGGCCGCCCCTTTCTCAGCAGCCGCCCCCTCCTCAGCCCCCTCCTCAGCCCCCTCTTCAACGGCTATGAACTCAACGGCCGCCCCCTCCACAGCGGCCGCCCCCTCCTCGGATGCCTCCTTGGCCGCCGCCGCCTTCTCGGCCACAAGCCGCTCCTGCTCGAGGCGCTCTGCATCCGCCATCTCCGCCGCAACCCTTTCCGCTTCGGCCTCTGCCGCAGCGATCAAGCGCTCAGCTTCCAGCCGGCCATCCTCGGCATTTTCCAACGTCATCTGCTCCACGTCTGCCTTCCCGGCCGTTACCCCGGCCGCGAGCAGCTCGGTTTCGCGGCGCGATGCCGCTACCTGCTTGGCCTCCTCGTTCACCGCCTCGAGCCGCTTGAGCTCCGCCTCAGCCTCGGCAGCGGCGGTTCTAGCCGCGGCTTGCTGCTCAGCCGCAACCTTTGTCTGCGCCTCGTGCACCTTGGCGATCGCCTCCTCGGCCGCCTGCGCCTTGGCGAGCGCCTTGGTAACGGCCTCCACTTCCTCCGCGGCCGTCGATCCGTCGTCGGCCGGCTGTTGCACCTTCAGGGTCTCCACAAGGTGCTGCACTGTCGCGTACAGCTCGGGGATCTCGGAGAGTGTCTGCCAACTCTCGCGCCCCTCCTTCCACATCAGCGATCCGGGCATCAACTGGTCCTTCAGGTACAGCTGCGCGCACTGCAGCGGCGTCACAGGCCCGTACTGCGCCGTCTGCGCTGGGTCGAGATACACCCAGGTTGGGGTCTCCACGGTCTCAACGGGAGCTGGCACCGCCGGTGTCGTCTTCAACGCCGTCAAATCCCAACTAGCACTGGCCAGCGGGCTGGCCGTGAGGTTGGCAGCTGAGGCCGCCGTCTCAGCTTCGTCCGCTTGAACGTTTGCCTCTGCGGCCACGGCTGCCTCCTCCGTCACCGCCGCCTCCGCGGTCCCGCGGGCTTCTTCTTCAGCCCTGGCGGTGAGTCCCTCTTTCGCCACCTTTTCTGCCTCCACCACTCTGCCTGCCTCATCTTCCTTTGCTGCCTCTACCACTCTGGCTGCCTCATTTTCCTCTGCCGCCTCCACCACCCTGGCGGGCTCCAAAGCCTCTGCGCGCCCCTTCTCAGCAAGAGGCGCTACTGGAACACACGCCACACGGCTAGTTGGGTGCACTGGGCCGCCCTGATGTGCTGCCTTGGGAAAGCCGCACCTGCAGGTGCCGAACGTCGCGGCGATGATATCCACGCGGTAGTTGTCGCACGCACCTTCCTCGGCTGCTTCCTCCTCTGCATGTCGGGCGAGTGTTGTGGCTGCTGGTGCGGGCGCCGATGATGCTGGTGAGGGCTTCGGTCCCTGACGTGGATATGGTGCTCCCGGTTCTTGTTTGGCGATAGATGGTTTTGGTGCTGCCGCGGGGTGAGTTCGCTTAGACACTGACAATCTGTCATCATCATCCTCGTCATTGTCCTCCTCGTCGTCATCTCTGTTTCTGCGGGCCCGTGCGTCGAAGAACATCTTTAGCTGTACATCCGCATCCGTACCGATTCCTTGGAACCCTGTAAAACGGTTCGCGCCGCTTTTATCCGCCATCGCGGCCCGACTGGGTCTTCATTGGTCAGGCGGACCCCGAGTGAGGGCCACAATGAAAAGCCAACCAAAAAAAGGAATCAAGTCTCAGCCTGTGGAAACTTATGACATGAAAGCGCGACCGAGTTGAAACTCTATTTGGAGGGAGTCATGTTGTCGAGTTTCTGATAACCGTGAAGACGTCCCACACACTTTCCGGTTCTCCATGCTCCTATCTCGAGCCCGCGTCTCGGGTTATGTGTGGACCGCATCTCTTCAGAAGCTCTCGCCGCGGTCGCTGCCGACCGCACTCACGGCACGTTGGTGCAGCCTGCCGCCCTCGAGTGTGCCCGGGAACGGCTTAGACGTTCCTGCTTCCAGCGGTAGAATGCCCGAGGGCCTGTACGACCTGCACCAGGTGGTCGGCTGGCTGCGCGCGGAGCGTGCAATGGACGTAAGAGCGCTCAGCGTGCGCGGACTGCTCGGTGGCACAATTGGCGAGTGCCTCATATTCGCGACCGCCGTTTCCCGCGCGCACTTGACGCGGGTCGCCCGCACGGTGCAGATCGAGTTCAAGAATGCGGGCGTCGTGCGCTACGGCCAGAGCCCCGCCATCGAAGGGAAGCAGTCGGACGAGTGGCTGCTGATCGACGGTGGGGATTGCGTCGTGAGCGTGATGGTGGACGAGGCACGCGCCAACCTGCAGCTCGAAGAGCACTGGCAGGCGCAGGGGGCCACGGAGCTCGAGCTGCCGCCCGACGAGCTTGCCTCTCTGGAGCCAAGATTGACGACTGCGGCTGCAATGGCGGCCTTCGGCGACGGAGCTGTGGAGAGCGATGCGAACGCTGGTGTTCCGAGGCCGCCAGCGCATTGGGGCGCGGGCGCGTCGGAGGGCGATTCGAATGCCGATGTGTACCGTGAGGATGATGGCGACGTCATCCTCGACGAGGACGACGCGACAAAGATGGACTTGAAGGCAGACAGGCTCAAGATGGAGGCCGCGGAAGAAGGTGACGAGTACGAGTACGAGTACGAAGAGGACGAGGACAAGCTGCACGGCGAGTACGCGTATGATGAGGAGGAGTACGATGGCGGCTATGAGGAGGAGTACTACAATGACGAACCGCCGCAGAAAGCGAAGCGGGGGGCGCCCGCGAGGGCGTAATTTGACTGTCTGTGAGGAAACGCAGGAAATGTTTTCTTCCCCAAATTTCTCACTTGTTCACTTCTTTAGGAACTAGACGAACGCCGCGGCGCAAGAGCGCTGCGACTCGAGCTCACGGCAACGTTCCAATTGTGGAATTGAATTGAGAATAGATAGACCGCACTCGGCATTCCCAGCCCTTTCCATCAGTAACGGATAATTCGCAGGCCTTTGCGTTTCCCCACAGAGTGGGGGGCTGCCGCGCTGCCGCGGCAGGCCTTGGCAAACTGGCCCCTTAACCCCCGGCAAGGGCTGGCTGCTGCTGCTGCTTGTGGTGCTGATGTCACCGTGACCCATGATCGGATGTGATGTCCGACGGTGTCACCACGGTCCACGGACCACGCCAGCGCACGCACGGACGCGCGTGGAGGATGTGCAGTGGACCGACGAGCAGAAGGCGATGATGACGCGTGCTGAGCGGCTGCGCTGGTATGGACGTCGAGTCGAAGCAGAGAACATGGTCGCAGAGCACGTTGAGCTGCCGTCGATCGTCACACGGGCGAACGTGCACCTGGCGCTGAATTTGGACGTTTTGCGCTGGTATGCCGCGCAAACGGGCAAGCATTGGGACGGGCGGGCGGAGACGTTTGTTGAGGCCAGAAATTTGGCCACGCGCCGCCGGCACACATGCTGCACGGCATCGGCAACCTTCAGGATCGGTACATGTAACTGCGCAACTCGCTGCACTGATGCACGCCAACAAGACTCGAGTGCTAGATCTCTTTCAGGCACTCGACAAGAATGCGGATGTCTAACGTTAGGAAACTCTAGGATCGGTAACTGCGCAACTCGCTGCACTGATGCACGCCAACAAGACTCGAGTGCTAGATCTCTTTCAGGCACTCGACAAGAATGCAGATGTGAACATGGCCTCGGATAGTGGTCGGCGCACTGGCGTCGAGCACGGGTATGCTCTGTTGGGCTTGGACTCGCTTGTGGCAGCCGCGCCCACGGACGCTTCTAGCTGTTCTATGAACATGTCAAAGCTCAACGCTCGGCTCTGCCTGGCCTTCTCCACTGCTGTATCCACTGCTGTGACGCTGCCCGTATGCACTCCGACAGAGGAGGCGATGCTCGATCTGCGTGATGACTCCGGTCGAAGTCGATGGCAGGAACTAGAAGCACTTGGCCCCCAATGCCTGTCGAAGCTTGGCGCCGAGCTGGCCAAAGAGCCGTTGGCCAACGAGCTCTACGCAGGCGAGCCGGATGCCCTTGGCATGGCTTTCATCCGTGAGAAGTGGGTGGCGCTCTGCCAACGGGCGGACGTATGCGCATGATTGAGCTCAGCACCCACGTGCCCTGCCGTCACCCACTTTCTGCTCGCTGACGCACCGCGTACATGACTATGGTTTCGGCAGGGCTTCTACAGTCTGTATCAGCCCTTCGGTGAAGAAGATGACTTCTCTCAGTTTCAGCTCGAGTACGCAGCCGCACCATCTTGGACCTTTCAAGATTGGGCTCACGGCCCCTGCTTTCCCCCCCCTTCCTTCCCCCCCCCCCTTCCCCCAATTGCATGCGGGGGACCATGACGGCGCGTTACAGTGAGTCTCCGCGACATTGTCACCGGGGGGGGAGGGGGGGGGGGGGTCCCGGAGAAACGTGCGAATCTGCACAATTGCTCTTTTTCGTGCGCTATTTTTCTTCATGCGGG
>Ga0210242_100277_pt1 | contig 44024 bp, 58 predicted proteins | sample ChrtobMeP5a_16mM_FD_155445 | JGI IMG/M metagenome (GOLD analysis project Ga0210242, IMG submission 155445) | Chrysochromulina tobin associated microbial communities from unialgal haptophyte culture, Seattle, Washington, United States - P5a_16mM | ecosystem: Host-associated > Algae > Haptophytes >... | reverse complement strand
CGCCGCCCCCGCCGCCCCCGCCCCTGCCCGGCACTTACAACCTCCCCAACGGCATTTACAGCATTAAGGGAGGCCGCTACAACAAGTTCTGCGCGGATGAGGACGACCAGATCGTGTGCAACCGTGATTCTCTCAAAAGCTGGGAAAAGTTCAAGATCTTGAAGCTGAGCGACAGCACGTACTCATTCGCCCTCATTGGAGGCCAAAATGGCAAGTACTGCGCCGACGAGGAGAAAAAGGTCATCTGCAATCGTAACTCGGCTGGCGCCTGGGAGAAGTTCAGGATCGAGCAGCAGCCAGACGGGACGTACGGAATCAAGGGAGGCCGCAACAATCAGTACTGCTCCGACGAGTCCAGCAAGATGATCTGCAACCGAAATTCAGTCGGAAGCTGGGGGAAGTTCAATATCTCGCCCGCCTAGTCCGAGATCGTGATCTCGCCCGCAACGTCCGAGTCGTGATCTCGCCGCGGCCGAGTCCGAGATCGTGATCTCGCCCGCCGGAGGGGAGGAGGCGGCCTCGTGCCGGCCTCGCTCACAGGGAAGGCAGCAGATCTGTGGCGGGCTGAAACGTGTCCGCTAGAAGTGATCAGTTAACGGCGGGCGGGCGGGCGGGCCAAAACGTGTCCGCTATTTGTGATCTGTGATCTGTTAACGGCGGTCGGTCGGGCTGGCGGGCGGGCGGGCTGAAACGTGTCCGCTACTTGTGATCTGTGATCCTTATGTTGACGGCCGGGCGGCGTGCGGGCGGGCGGGCGGGAGGGCGTGCGCGAGAAACCAGATTGGCTCGGCCTCCTCGCCTGTCGGGGGGCGAGCGGTAGGACGAAAAGTGAAAATTCTCGGCGGGGCCGCGGCCGGCATCCGCGCATCTGGCTTGCGTGTTGTTCCCGTCCGTCTTCTCACCCGCACGGTCGCTACACCTCTCAACAATCAAAATGACACAGTAAACACGGCACCGCACCTCGCACAGTAACAGACACACGATGAAGATGCCCCCTCCTCCGCGAAAGTACTTCGCGCTGAATCATTCACCGGACCTCTATGCAGCTCCATCTCCACCAAAGAGTTCACAGGGTCCAGATTTTCGTGAGGAGGCCTCTCCGCGCCTGCGAGCCTCCGCCTAATGCGCAGCCGAGCTTCCGCAGCTCGCCGTGAACTGCTCGCATGAGCTATGTCACTTGCTCAGTGGAGCGCGTGACAAACCGCGCGCGTGAGCGACGTCGTGTGCTCAGTGGATTGCGGACGCTCAAGAGAGCGCGTTTGCTCCGGAGTACACGGCGCCGTCGTGGACGCTCAAGAGAGCGCGTTTGCTCCGGAGTAGACGGCGCCGTCGTCGCGCCTGCGCCAGGGGGATGAGCGTAGGGGCGGGGTGAGAGAGCGGGAGATGGCGGGAGATGGCGGGAGAAGGATGGTTTTGGTTTGGAGGGGGCGGGAGGTAGGATGGTCTGATGCACGAGATGGCGGGAGATGGCGGGAAATGGCGGGAGGTAGGATGGCCTGATGCACGAGATGGCGGGAGATGGCGGGAGATGGCGGGAGGTAGGATGGCCGCGCCGATCTACTTGGCCCGTCCCGAGGCGTTGGGAGGGGGAAGGGGGGAGAGGGGGAAGGGGGGAGAGGGGGCGGGCGGGAACAAGCGACGAAGGGTGCAGTCCGATACGGGGAGTTGCCTATCGGAGGGGGGGGAGGCAGGCAGATGGGGGTTGCGTGTGGGCGACGCACATGTCGAAGAGCTCCTCCGCGGAGGTTTGCATGCATGCGGCCGCATCGGAACGGTACTCGGTGCGGGTCTGAAGGATCTTGAGACGCGGGTCGAGTGAAGCGATGTCGTCGACGACCGAGTCGTCGTAGGGGTCGGGGCGGAAGAGGCCGCCGTTGAGGTTTCGCTGCGAGTGGCGAGTTCAGAGAGAGGAACGGGTGAGCGCATGCAATCAGAGGCAATCAGAGGGGCGAGTTCAGAGAGAGGAAGGGGATGAGGGAAGAGAGGGAGGCAGAGGGGGGTGGCGTTTGAATGGGGGTGAGGCTGGGATGGGGTCGGTGAGAGGGGCGAGAGGGGGCAGTGGTCATACCTTGATGCGAGCGACGCGGCGGTGGGCGATGCGCGAAGCGAGGCTCGAGGGGTCGTCGGCTTGGTTGTTCGGGCACACTTTGCTCGAGGTCGCCGTGTAGTCCATCGCTCCGGGCGCCGTGCCGACTGGGAAGACGCCGAAAGGCGCCTGAGCGTGCGGATGCCCATACTTTTGCTGGTTGGTAGTGGCCTCCTCCTGAGCGACCTGGTCGGCGGCAATAAACTTCTGGCTCCGGTTGAGCTTCTTGATGGCGGTCTTGCCAAACTGCCCGACGCATGCACACGCACGAAGGTCAGAAGAGGGGGCTGAAGGGCGGTGGGGCCCTCTAGTCGGTCGGGCGGTGGGGTCGTGGCATCCGAGCGAACAGCGCTCGGACGGCCACGGAGGCGGCGGCAGCATCGCTTCCCTCCCGCGAGCAAGGGCCATCCTCTCTGCGGCCGTCGAGCTCCGCACTCGAGTGCGGCGCTGGCGGCGGGCGGGTGGTGCGGGTGGCACGCACGTAGTTGGGCGCCGGCGCGGAGAGGTCGGTGACGGGGTGGTGGACGCCCTTGGATTTCTGCATCGCGATGGTCGCGGCAGAGGCCTCGCGGTAGTTGACGCCGAAGCGCTCGCGGTTCAGCGGCAGGTGGCCAGTGTAGCCAGGGATGTAGTGGATCGGCTTCTTCTCGTAGGCGTAGGGATCGTCGAGATCCCGGGCCATGTACTGCGCCGTGGTCACGTAGTCCTCGCTGAGCTCGGTCGTGTAGCCCATGCTGCCGAAGCGGATGTCATCGTCGTCATCCGCGGCGGACGTGGCTCCATAAGCGACGCGAGCCATATTGGGTCGCTGCTGGGAGGCCTTCGTCCCACGGCTTTCGTGCCCAAAAGAAAAGTTGCGTCGTTTTTTCGGCATCCGCCCACGAGGACGCTTTTAAGCGAGACAAGCAAGCAAACAAGCAAGGTTTAGGACTTGTGTGTTTCGACTAATTAGCTTGCTTGCAGCGAGACACTGAATACAAACCTCACCCCCCAGACCAAGCGTTTAACACCGCCTTTCCGCTCGGTGCGACTCGACCGACGCACCAGTGCGATTTTGCGGTATAGGGGTATTATAGTATAGCTAGGCGGAACAGTCTTGTTTTATTGTGCGTGGAGATGCGCGTGTGTATTCGTGGGTTTCGTGCGTCGTGGAAAAGCGTAGCTGGTGTGTACAGTTTGTACGAGGCACGCCTGGGATGTGTTGACCTCAGTTGCAGTTGATCCGTGCGCACCGCACAGTCCACAATGCTCATGAGGCCGGCAGCAGCTCAACTTTTGAGGCCGGCAGCAGCTCATTCAAAGGATGGCGCTGGGAGGCACTGCAGCAGATTTGAGAATGCTGTCATAGAAGCCAGCGGGCAGCTCAATTGACGCCAACGAGGAGCAGCCAAAGAAGGCGAGCTCACCGAGGCTCGTGAGGCCAGCGGGCAGCTTGATCGACTTCAACGAGGAGCATTCACGGAAGGCCTCATAGCCGATGCTCGTGAGGCAGGCAGGCAGCGCGATCGACGTCATCAAGGAGCAGCCACCGAAGGCCCACTCACCGATGCTTGTGAGGCCGGTGGGCAGCGCGATCGATGTCAACGAGGAGCAGCCCTGGAAGGCGCCCTTACCAAGGCTCGTGAGGCCGGCGGGCAGCTCGATTGACATCAACGCGGAGCAGTCATTGAAGGCTTACTGCCTGAGGCTCATGAGGCCGGCAGGCAGCTCGATTAACGTCAATGAGGAGCAGCCCTCGAAGGCGCACTCACCGATGCTCGTGAGGCTGGCGGGCAGCTGGATCGACGTCAACGAGGAGCAGTTCATGAAGGCGCCCTCACCGAGGCTCGTGAGGCCGGCGGGCAGCTCGATCGACGTCATCAAGGAGCAGCCCCAGAAGGCGCACTGACCGATGCTCGTGAGGCCGGCAGGCAGCGCGATTGACATCAACCTGGAGCAGCCCTCGAAGGAGTACTCACCGAGGCTCGTGAGGCCGGCGGGCAGCTCGATCGACGTCAATGAGGAGCAGGAAATGAAGGCGCCATCACCAATGCTCCTGAGGCCAGCGGGCAGCTCGATCGACGTCATCGAGGAGCAGCCACGGAAGGCATAATCACCGATGCTCGTGAGGCCAGCGGGTAGCTCGATCAATGTCATCGAGGAGCAGCCATAGAAGGCGTACTCACCGATGCTCATGAGGCTGGCGGGCAGCTCGATCGAAGTCATCGAGGTACAGCCCTCGAAGGCGCTCTCACCGATGCTCGTGAGGCCGGCGGGCAGCGCGATCGACGTCATCGATGTGTCGTCGCGGAACGCGTTCGCCGGCACGTGCGCCTCACCGTCGCGCAGCACGCACGCGGCGAGCAGCACCTCCATCGACACCTCGCCCTCGCCGCGGATGCACGCGCGTACCCCTGCCATCGGATACAGCGGCGGACCCTCTTCACCCTCTTCATCTTCTTCCGATTCATCCGAAGACTCCACGCTCCTCAGCGCGGCCACGTCCACCTCGAAACCGCCCAGCCCCGTCACCTTTGCCAGGTTGGGCAGCCAGCGCGATGCGTCGACCGCGTCGGCGAAGAGGCGACCGGCGGCGCGGCTGCCCGAGAGGTCGAGCTTGGTCACCTCGACGAGGTTGCTCGTGAGCGGCAGGCCGACGCGTGCGCACAGCCGCGCGCACAGGACGCGCCGCGCTCGCGCGCGCCACGCGAGGCTCACGCCCTTGAGTGCACACAGCGTCGGCACGTCAGCGTCTGCGAGGGCGTCCTCGAGGGCGTCCTCGTTGACGAGCTGTGTCGAGAGCCAGCACACGAGCGGTGGCGGTGTGGGTGCATCGGAAGCACGCTTGACGGACATCGAGGCCGCCGTCGGCAAGACGGTCAGACTGCCAGTAAAGGCGTTCAGGTGCAGCTCGGCGCGTCCGCCCTCGCCGTAGGTGACCTTCGCCGATGGTGGCAACTCAATGACCACGTTGCCAATCTTAAGGTGTCTAAGGTCGGAGCTCGCCGCTCCGGGAGCGATGGCGTCGTCCTGAGCGTCATGCGTGAAGATCGGCTCTTCCGTCGCCGCCTGCCGCTCCGCCTCGGTGGGGAAGTCGCTCTTGACGCCCAGCAGCCGCCCGAGCTCCGGGCCACTCTTGCCGGCGAGGTGGCCAGTGCACAGGGAACGCGAGAGGAGGCGGAGAAGCTCGACGTCCACGTCGAGAAAGTGCGCGCCATGCAACAGCTGCGCGAGCTGCGCGAGCGAGCACCCCTCCAGCGCCCCGCCATCCTCCGCCCCGCCCTCGGCGACGCGCGAGAGCGTGCGGAGCGCAGCCGCAGGCACCAGAGTGGAGAACGCCCCCTCGGCGCCGCCCGTGTCGCTCACCCAGTTGGCGAGCGCCGCCGATCGCGCCGCGGCCAAACGGGACCACGCGACCACCTCGCCCTCGGCGCTTCGCACCCTCACATCGCCGTCGTCGCCGCCGTTGACGTCGCCGCCGCCGGCGACGCCGAACCGACGTCGCTTCATTGGTTGCTTGCGGAGTTTTCCATCACAAGGCTTGACTTGTCTCTTTTGACTTGGCTTCAGTCGTAGCGAAAAAGCGATCTTACTGTTCCAACCAGTTTCGCAGGAACATGTCAAGTCTTGACTTGACTTGACATGCTTGACTTTTTGACTTGACTAGGAGTGTTCCTTCCGCGTCGCTGCATCCTCCCTGTAACCTGACGATGCAGATGTTCAGCTGGCTGCCCGCGATGGCCGACGGCGCAAAGGGCGGCCAGGCCGCGCCCGCCGACATCACGTCTCCTCGCCCGGAGGAGAGCTGGATCGACGAGCTCACCGTGAGCCAGCTGACCGACAACCCGACTGGCGGCGGCGAGGTGGAGCACAGCGCGCGCTCCATGGAGCAGCAGCGTTCGCTCAAGGAGTGGCTCGAGGGCATCAAGCCCGGGTACGCGTCGCGCTTCGCCGTGGCCTTCGAGGCGGCGGGCGTCGAGGACTCGGACGACCTGGAGCACATGGACCTCGGCATCTACCGCGAGGTCGAGGCGGCACTCGCTCAGCTGTGCGATGCGAAGCCGATGCACCTCAAGAATATTCGGCTCGCGCTCGAGCCTCTGTGCGGCTGCGTGCTCGAGGTGCCCGCCTCGCCGCCGGCTCCGAGCACGGACCGCTCCTCCACCGATCGCTCGACGGACCGCTCGACCTCGACCTCAAAATGGGCCCACGTGCGGCAGCAGCTCCGCCCTCGCGCCTCGGGGGGCGCTCAACACGGCGCTGTTCGTGCGGCCACGTCAACCGCCTCCTCGCCTGGCTCGGAGCAGCAGCTCCGCATCGTGCATCGCCTCGTGCGCGCCGCCTCGTGGACCTCCTCCTCCTCCAAAGCAGCCTCCGTTTCGTCAGCTTCGTCAGCGTCGTCCTCCAAAGAAGCTTCCGCCGCGGCGGTGCGCCGTGCGACGCCGAGTCGCCGCCGCCCGACCGGCGCTTCGTCAGCTTCGTCACATCGGTCGCAGCTTCGGCGCGCCGGCTCGAGCTCATATCTCGCCGCCTCCGCGCCCTCCACGTGCTCCCATGCCGCCACCGCCCGGGCCGCCGGCGCTACGTCCGCTCGCGCCGCGAGCACCTCGGCCAGCAGCAGCCGCGGCGGCGGCGGCGGCGGTGGCGGCGGCGGCAGCGGTGGCAGCAGCGGCAGCAGCGGTGGCAGCAGCGGCAGCAGCGGCGGCGGCGGCGGTGGCGGCGGGCGCCGGCCAGCGCCACTCGATCTTCCGCCAAGCCCCCCCGGCCGTTTCGCTGCTGTCGTCGCCGTCCCCACAGCCGCCACCCCCACAGCCGCGAGTGCCTTCACACCAGCGAGAGCCTTCACACCAGCGCCGCCGGAGCCCGCCGAGTCAGCTGCGATTAAGGCGGGATCCAGCTCAACACGGCGCTCCGGCGCGTCCGCCATCTCCACCGCCACCTCCTCCTCCACCTCCTCCGCCACCTCCACCGGCGCCTCCACCGGCACGCGCTCGCGCTTCACCAGCACGACGCCGACGCCGCCGCTGTGGAAGGCCGAAGCGCCCAGCTCGACGCCTTGTGAAGAGCCATCGCCCGCTTCGGTAATTGCCTCCCTCATCAGGGAACTTGATTGCCCCTTGATGATGTCCGCTGATGGCCACCAATTGCCTCCCTCATCAGGTGATGGGGCTACGCCTCGATTCCCCACAGCGCCTCGACGCCCTCATCGAGCCGCACGCCGATCTCGATCGTCGATTGGGACGCTCCGACGCGAATGAGCTGCGGCTCGCTCGCCTCACCTCGGCGCTCGCCTTACCGGCGCCGCCCGAGCGTGCTGCACTGACCCATCAATTTCGGTCGCCGCTCGCCGAACGGGTACTCGAGCGGCCGCTGAACCGAAGATGGCCCTCGCCTCGCATGCATGTGCTCACCACGGCGCCCTCTCGGCCGCTGAACCGAAGATGGGCCTCGCATGCACGTGCTCACCACGGCGCTCTCTCTTCTTCCCCACAGGTGCTCGAGCGATCCTATGCGGCGACGGCGGTTGCGACGCGCCTGCTCGCGCGCCCTCCGCCGTACTCGGAGGACTTTCTAGGCGTCGAGGACGGCAACAGCATCGAGGGCGACGAGGACGAGGACGAGGACGAGGACGACAGTGACGACGCCGACAGTGACGACGACGACGACAACGCTCGTCGCCGTTCGGCTCGCTCGCCACCATACGCGCGCCCGTCGACCCCTTATGTCTCCTGTGGCGCCTCGCCGGCGCTCACCACGGCGCTCACCGTCGCCACCAACCGATCGGTAGCTGGGGCGGAGGCGGCGGCCAAGGATGCGGTCGAGGCGGCCGAGGCCGCCACACAGGCGGCGAGGGAGGTGACTGCCCTGGCGGCCTTTCTGCGAGCGGACGCGACGCTTGGCGGGGGAGGACGTACCGGCAGCCCCGGCCGTGCTGTGCACTCGCCGGGCCGTGCTGTGCACTCGCATGCAAGTGCTCGCCACGGCGCCTCGCCCTTCCCCACAGGTGCGCACTCGCCAGGCCGCGGCGGCTGCGGCGGAGAGGGCGGCGAGAGCGGCGGCGGCGGCGGCGGCGGCGGCGGCGGCGGCGGCGGCGTGCCGGCGGGTGGCGGTTTCAGCTTCGGCGAGCCACCGTCCTGGCTCATCTTGGCCGCGGCGAAGGGATGTCGCAGCCTCGAGGACGTGGGCAAGGTCACGTCGCTTGAGCAGAATGGTGGCCCTATTGACGCCCTCGACACGGACAGCACGCTCCTCGCTGAGTACGTCGAATTGCCTCGAAGGACGCCTCGAATGACGCCTCTGATGGCCTCCCTCATCAGGAACCGGATGGCCTCGAATGACGCCTCTGATGGCCTCCCTCATCAGGAACCGGATGGCCTCGAATGACGCCTCTGATGGCCTCCCTCATCAGGTATGATCGATGGCTGCTCCATGCGTCCAAGCGCGCCGAGTATTGGCATTCGAGGCTCGAGGACGTGCGGCGCGAGATTGCGAGCTCAGTGGCCCCTTGATTGCGTCCCTCATCAGATTGATTGCGCTTGATGACCCTCGAGGACGTGCGGGCGCGAGCAGGCCCTCGCTGATTACCACTGATGACGTGCCTTGCATGCAAGTGATCACCACGGCGCCTCGCCCTTCCCCACAGGTGCGGCGCGAGCAGGCCCTCGCCGCCCAGCGCGCCGAGCACGCTCGGCACGGCGCGGACCTGCAGAGGGCCGCCTGGTCGCAACGGGCGTTGGCGCAGCAGGAGCGGCAGCGGGTGACGAAACTGAACCAGCTGCGCGCGCGCGGCGTCAAGCGCGAGGCGGCCGCGCGGAAGGCGGATAAGCGGCTGAGGGATGCGCGTTGGATGGGCCACGTGGAGGCGCTCCATGACGAGGTGAGCGAGATTGCGATCTGATTGCGAGATTGCGAGCTCGGGCTCGGAGGTGAGCGAGATTGCGATCTTTGTGGCCCTTGATTGCATCCCTCCTCAGATTGATTGCGTCCCTCCTCAGATCGATGGCGTCCCTCCTCAGACTGATTGCGCTTGATGACACTTGAGTGCGTCCCTCCCTCAGGTGAGCGAGATTGCGATCTCGACGAAGCAGGCACGAGCCTTCCTCAGTCACTCAAGGCGCGTTGGCGCGAGCACGCTGCGCGCCGCCGCGGGCGCGATCGACCAGCGTCGCGAGGCGCTGCTACGCGAGAGGCATGCGGAGGCACGCGAGATGCGCGACCGAGTGCGCGCTTCGTCACTGGTCCAACTAGTCGACGCCTTCCAAGCGGGCGGCAGCGGCGGGGCTGAGGGGGGCGGGGCTGGAGGGGGCGGGGCTGGAGGGGGCGCGGCTGGAGGGGGCGGGAGCGCGTCTGCGCGGGTCGCTCGCACGTACCGCGCGCTAGAGAACACGCACTCGGTGCTCGCCACAACGCGCACGCCACGCCCATCGAGCGCGCGTTGTGGCGAGCGCACCGAGCGCTGTGGCGAGCGCACCGAGCGCACGGACCGGAGTGTGACATGGGCGCCGTCCCCGGCGAGGAGGGGGGCGGCGACCGCGGGGGACGAGGAGGAGAGCAGCAGCAAGGGGTATTATGACTGCTGAGAGCGTGTCGAAGGCGATGCTGGCGCATGGGGAGCGGGGGTCCCAATGAAGCCTCGGTCTTGTTGAGTGCGAGTTAAGTGCGAGTTTTCTAAACCCTAATGAGTGAGGGTGCATGTACGCGGACGAACGAGGGCTCCCGTGCATACTACGCTCGCGCCGTCATGAGCATGGCCAAGTTTGCCGAGGTTAGCGCCCTTTGAGAGGAAGGAAAGGCGGAGACGGTGTGCTTCCTGCCGAAGCGAGCGGGTCCCAAGTCGGTGGCACCCGGCGACCACGGCCGGCCCCACCCTCCCGGGCGTGCCTCACGCAGCAGCATGGGCTCACGCGCTGCACTCTGCTCCTTTGCGCAGTCGTCTGGCGCCGTTTCGGATCTCGCGAGCAGCAGCGCAGCACCGTCGAACTCATCATGGCGGCGATGGGCATGGTGGGTTGACCCTCGCCGCCCCTCGGAGCCTATCGCCCTCGCGCGTCCGCAGCGCCTATGCGCGCAGCCGCGCGCACCGCGTCCCAGCGTGCTGAGCGGGCGCGCGTCCATGCTCTCGTGCGTGCGTCCGCCTCGTGCGGCGATGGCAGATGCACGAGGGTTACTTCGTGGGGCGCAAGGAGTTGATCGGGTGGATCCAGCAGCACTTCCAGCCGAGCTTCCAGAAAATTGAGGACCTCGGCTCGGGCGTCGTCTACTGCCAGATCATCGACTCCATCTACCCGGAATGCAAAGTCATGGCCAAGGTGAAGCGCGACGCGAAGATCGAGGTCGACTACATCAACAACTTCAAGCAGCTCCAGAAAGCGTTCAGCCAGAAGAAGATCGACCGGTTCATTGAGATCGACAAACTCTCCAAAAAGTCCTTCCAGACCAACATGGAATTTGTGCAGGCACGCCCGCCGAGCACCTCTTCGGACGCCAGCGACCCGCGACTGCACGCTGGCCCCGCGGCGCCGCCGTGGGCACCCCGCGACTGCACGCTGCCCCCGCGGCGCCGCCGTGGGCGCGATACTGCCCAACACGGCGCCAGTGCCCGACCTGCCCAACACGGCGCGACTGCCCAACACGGCGTCACAGCCCACGGCGCCCTGAGGCGTGCCCCCTGCATGCATGCCTCTCACCTCGCTCACCACGGCGCTCGCCTTCGCGTCCGGGTGCCTCTCAGTTTATGAAGTGCTACTGGGATATGCATGCACCCAACGGCGCCGTCGTGGCCCCCGAGGGTACAGCGGCGCCGCTCGCCGACCAGGCGGCCAACGAGCCTGCCGCCACTACGGCGCCTCCCGTCCCTAAAAAGGCAGCGCCCCCTAAGGAGGCCCCGCCGCCCAAGCCGCCGCCCGCCGCGCCCACGGCGGCGCCCAAGGAGGCGCCCAAGCGCATGCCGGCCTCGTCTGCGCGGGCAGCGTCGGAGGTGCCCAGTGCGGCGTCGAGCGCCGGTGCGGGCGCTCAGGGCGGCGCGAAGCAGCTCGCCCTCGAGGTCACGGAGCTCAAGATGAGCGTCGAGAATCTCGAGCGCGAGGTGTGATGGCGCCACTGATTACATCACTGATTACGCAACGGAGAATCTCGAGCGCGAGATGGCGCACTGCTGGCCGCCTGATGGCCCTCGCGAGATCGACGAAACTGAGCGTCACGCGGAGTGCGACTGACGAAACTGAGCGTCACGCGGAGTGCGACTGACGAAACTGAGCGCCGCGCGGAGTGCGACTGAGTGTCGTCATGTTGGCCTCGGTGCGCGCGCAGCGTGACTTTTACTACTCGAAGCTGCGCGAGGTCGAGGTGCTCTGCCAGAGCCACGAGGGGGAGCAGATCCCCTTCCTTGACAAGGTGCCGCTTGATTACGATTGATTACGATGGATTACGATTGATTACGATTGATTACGATTGATTACGAGATTGATTACGAGATTGATTACGAGATTGATTACGAGGGGGCGCAGATCCCCTTCCTTGACAAGGTGCCGCTTGATTACGATTGATTACGATTGATTACGAGATTGATTACGAGATTGATTACGAGGGGGCGCAGATCCCCTTCCTTGACAAGGTGCCGCTGATGACACCACTGATGACACCACCGATGACACCACTGATGACACCACCGATGACGCCACTCTCGCGCGCTACTCTCGCGCGCCACTCTCGCGCGCCCAGGTGCTCGAGATCTTGTACAAGACTGACGAAGCTGAAGAGTTCATCTCCCCTGATGAGGCCGCGGCCGCCGTCCCCCTCGGCTGAGCGCCTCGCCGCGATGGCGCCCGCGACGACGCCCGCGACGGCGCCATTGGGGCGGCGGAGCCAATTCCCCGAGATACGTCCGAGATACGTCCGAGATACGTACCTATCGACCTCTCCGAGCTCGTCCTGGCATGAAGGCGCGTGAGGACTGTGAATGCGCCGTTCCTCTTGCCTATTTCGGCATGAACGCGGACTGCCGTGTCCGATGCATGCTTTGGCAGCTATGTTCCTGTGAACCACCAGGTGTGAACCACCAGGCGCCGAGCCGCCGACTGGCATGTCGTGAGAGTGGTCAGTGTGGATAAGGGCCCGTCCCGCGCGCCTCGGCGCCCCCCGGCTCTCGGCCCTCGTGCGGCGGCGCTTGTTCGGTGCGGCGGGCGCGGCGCGCACGCGGCGGTCCGTCGCGTACTCGTAAAGGCGTTGGCTGCGCCGGGCGGTTGCGAGCTGTGGAGGTGTGTTACGTTTACAGCAGCGCGTGTGCGGACGGCAAATCGTACGATGCGCGAGATCTAGACGCCGGAGCGACGCATATAACCCCCGAAGGCCGAAGCCGCATCAAGCCCGATCCCCCGGGGCCGGCCGCTCGGCTTGTATTCGCGGTAACGTATAAGTGCGCACACCCGTAACCCCCACCCCCCGACGACCGCGAACCGGTCCGGCGGGGGGACACAAGTTGAGCAACGATGCACGGCCGAGGGCGACCGATGGGCGCGCGCCGTGTTGGGCGATGTAGGGCTGACGACTCACACGAGAGCCACCGGCCAGTGAGCCACGCATAACGCCCGCGACGGCGCGGCCCAGCGACCCACTATGTAGCACTGACCCGACCATACATGTCTCAAGGTCACATGCCCCGTCACATGCCGGTCGGCGCCTTGTTCACGCTGCCCAGTTTGTTCACGCTGCCCAGCGCCGCGGCCTATAGCTGCGCCCGTCGCGGCGCGTACGTCTCGAAGTAGGGATGCCCAGCACGGCGCGCCCAGGCCGGCGCCGCCCTGCGAGCTGACGGCATGCGCCCAACACGGCGCGCGCTCAGCTGCTGAGGATGCGCAGGTCGCCCAACACGGCGCGCTCAGCTGCTGAGGATGCGCAGGTCGGAGGCGCTGAATGTGGGGAGGAGCTTCTCAAGCCCCTGGGCGAGGGCCGCCTCGACGGTAGTGGGGAAGTCGACTGAGAAGGTGATGGTCAGATCGCCGAACTCTGACGGCGTGCCGTGCTTAGGCATCCCCTCGCCCTTGATGCGGATCACCTGCCAGGACATCGTCAGGGCGTCATCAGTCGTCATCAGGGCGTCATCAGGAGGTCATCAGGGCGTCATCAGGAGGTCATCAGGGCGTCATCAGTCGTCATCAGGGCGCGTCATCAGTCGTCATCAGCGTGTTGCCCACCTGCCCCGGCTTGGTCACGGTCGTTCGCTTGAGCGTGACCGTGTGCCCATCCAGGTGCTTGAACGAGGTCTCGAAGCCCAGCAGTGCCGCGCGCAGCGGGATGGCGATCTTCATCGACAACGAGTCGCGGGAGCGTGTGAACATCGGGTGGGGCGTCGTCTTGAGCTTGAGCACCACGTCTCCCGGGATCTGGCCCGGTTTCTGCTCGGACTCGTACTTGAAGACGATCTCCTCCGCATCAGGCATACCTGTGGGGGGGGGGGAAGCGGAGGCGCCGTCGTGAGCGTTTTCATGCTCGGACTCGTACTTGAAGACGATCTCCTCCGCATCGGGCATACCCTTCTCGATGGTCATCAGTGGTCATCAGTGGTCATTAGAGGTCATCAGGGCTCATCAGGGCATACCCTTCTCGATGGTCGCTGTGAGTCGCTTGTCTTCACGCTTGCATTTCTCCTTCGACTCGACCATCACCTGCCATAAAAGGGGCGAACGTACGGTTGCCAATCAAGCCCAATCAAGCGCAATCAAGGCCAATCAAGCGCAATCCAGCGCAATTCAGCGCAATCAAGTGCAATCAAGGCCAATCACTTCTCCTTCGGCTCAATCATCAGACCTGCCATAGACAGGAATCAGAAGCACTCAAAGGCACTCAAGAGGTCATCAACGACACTGGATGAGCGAGGCACCTGATGAGGGAGGCAATCAGAGCTCATCAGAGCTCATCAGAGCTCATCAGGGCTCATTAGAGGTCATCAACGGCCCTGAGCGGCGCACGCACCTGATGAGGGAGGCAATCAGAGCTCATCAGAGCTCATCAGAGCTCATCAGAGCTCATCAGGGCTCATTAGAGGTCATCAACGGCCCTGAGCGGCGCACGCACCTCTTGCTGCACCACCATCCCAGGCCCCGCACGCCGATGTACCATCTTCTTTTCTTTCGGGCAGGCACCGCACTCAGCACATCGCGGCAGGTGGGCCTTGCCCTTGCAGTTGCGGCAAACGATGCGCCGCTTGACCGTCGCGAGCTTCTCATTGCCATTGTACCTGATGAGGGAGGCAATCATCAGGTCATCAAATGCAATCAAGAGGCAATCAGAGCTTCTCATTGCCATTGTACCTGATGAGGGAGGCAATCGAGAGGCCATCAGAGGCCATCAAGAGGCAATCAGAGCCCATCCGAGGCCATGAGCGCGCGCATACAAGCGTAATCAAGCGTAATCAAGCATTACACAAGCATAATCAAGCGTAATCAAGCGTAATCAAGCGTAATCAAGCGGAGGCCATGGGCGCGCGCATACAAGTCTTCGAGGGTCACTGGCAGCTCGATGTCCATATTCTTGCCACGGCCGGTGTCTTTGCGCTGCCCGCCGCCAAAGAACATGTCGAAAGGCGAGCCTCCGCCCTGTTCGCCACCCTGGCCCTGAGGCACCCACAGAGAAGCAGGCACCCGACGACTTGATAATCAGTGGCAATCAGTGGCCATCAGGGGCCATCAGCGGTCATCGCGGTGCCCTGGCCCTGAGGCATCCAGACAAGCATGCATGCATGCATCCGACCCGTCGACGGGCAAGCACGAAACAGCTGCCATGTGTGCCGCCTTGTGTGCGCACTGACGCGGGCAGCGAGCAGCGAGCAGCGAGCAGGGAGCAGCGAGCAGCGAGCAGCGAGCAGGGAGCAGCGAGCAGCGAGCAGCGAGCAGCGAGCAGGGAGGGAGCGAACTGACGCGGGCAGCGAGCAGGGAGCAGCGAATAGGGAGGGAGCGACGAGCAAGCCGCGGCTTCAGCAGCAGCACCGCGAGCAGGCGGGCGGGCGGGCGGGCGGGCGGCGGCGGCGGCGGCGGCGGCGGCGGCGGCGGCGGCGGCGGCGGCGGCGGCGCACCATCTTACGCACGGCGCCGATGCCGCTCGAGTCGTAGATGACGCGCTTCTCCTTGTCACCCAGGATCTCGTATGCCTCGGTGATCTCACGGAACTTTTGCTCCGCCTCCGCGTTCCCCTTGTTCTTGTCGGGATGGTACTGCACCGACAGCTTGCGGTAGGCCTTCTTGATCTCGCTGTCGCTCGCCTCGGGCTGCAGGCCTATCCGCTCATACAAGTCGACCTGCGCGTGCGGGGCGAGAGCGGGTCAGTGCGCATGGGCTGGGCTGGACGAGCAAAGCCGCCGTCGGCAGCCGCGCGATGGCTGCGCTGTGGCCAGCGCACCTCCTCCTCCTCCTCCTGCTGTGGCAGCTCCTCGTAGCCACCGCCGCCGCCGCCGCCGCCAAAGCCGCCGAAGCCACCGCCGCCCATCAGATCCTCGAGATTGATGCCCCCCTGCTGGAATTGGAAAAACTGGGCGGTCGCCCAGCGCGTGCAGCTGACGAGCAGCACCAAGAGAAGCGACCAACGGGACGAGGCCTGCATCATGTTGACGTGGCGCCGAAGCTGGAAGAAGGCAAGACACGTGTCAAAATAGTGTCAGAATTCGGGCGAAGCAGGCAGGAGAGAAGCGCGGGAGAGGGCAGCGGAAATGGGGCGTCTGGCGCATCGGCCGCCTCTTTCGTTTAGCCATATTCATTCACGTAGACAAGTCCAACAATTCATTCTCTGGGCCCATGCGATCGACGCCGCGGCCCGCCGCGACGCGACCGGCGTGGCTGCTGCTGCACGGCGCGGACGTGAACCCGACACGCCCGGTGCGCCCACGCTCGCGCATCGTGCTCCTCCACGGCTGGCTGCAGAGCCACACGGCGTGGCTGCCGACGGCGCTCGCCTTGCGCGACTTGTACGGCCACTCAGTGCTGCTTCTCGACTTTTACGGGCACGGACTGACTCACGCGCCGTCCTCGGCGGCCATGTCGCCCGCAGGCTGGACGCAGCTCGTCGAAGACCGTGTGGCGGCCATCGGCTGGGATCGCGGAGCGCCGCTGGTCCTTGGAGGCTGCAGCCTCGGAGCGGCGGTATGCTACCGGTACGCGCAGGCGCACCCGGACCGCGTCTCGCGACTCGTACTCGTCACACCCGCCGGGCTGCCCGAGCCGCCCTTCATGCCGTGCCATCCCGTGGGAAGCGCTGCACGCGCCGTGTGCTCCTTGCTGCCCGACACGGTGCGATGGGCGGATGCTCTCCGCGTCATTGTCGACACGCCCGAGTATGGGGTGGATGTGGAGGCGGTTCTCGAGCTGGCGGCGCAGGGCCGCTGCCGACTCTTTGTCTACGGCGCCGGCCTCGACATTGTTCACTCGCCGCGCGCCACTTATTGGAAGTCAGTGGCTCAACGACTGGCTACCGGTACCACGGCCACCTCGACCACCGCTACCGCTACCGCCGCCACCTCGACCACCGCAACCGCGACAGCGGCCACTCCGACCACCGCCGACGCCGACGCCGCCGCCGCCGCCACCGGCTGCGCGTCCACAGGGCCGCTGCACTCCGCCCAGATGCAATCTCCCGTCCAGATGCAATCTCCACGGCGAGCTCCGGCGGTGCGTTACACGTACCTGGCTGGCCGAACCCACTGGGGCGTGTGCTCTGACTTGTACGGCCTTGGGCTGCATGAGGATGAGGAGCTGTGGCATGACCGGGCGGCCCCGGCGCGGTCGAGGTTGTGAAGTTGTGATGGCTGACAGGAGTAGTAATCGAGAGTAGTAATGCGTGCCACGTGCCCATGGCGGCATTGCGCTCTCGTGCCAAGTGGTGCAACGTGTTCACAGAAAAATCATATACACACAAGGCGAGTCATGTCTTGACTTGACTTGACTTGACTTTATACGCTCCTGACTCGCTAGCGTTCCGTCGCGAACATAAAGCGCGAGCGAGTGGACGAGTCGGGAGCTCACGCCATGAGGCTCCTGTTCGAGAACCAGCGCGTGCGCATATCCGACTTCCGACTTGCGGCCGGTGCTTCGGGTGGCATTGAGCGGCACGAGTTCCCGACCATCCGTTGGCAGGTGGATGACGGTCGGCATCAAGTAAAAGAGCGATCGGGCGATGGCTTCGCGGAGCCTGCAGACGTGGCAGACAAGACGGTCTTCTGGGTTGATCGCGGCGAGCCATTCTGCTGCAAGAACGCCGGCGATGATGAGTACAGGCAGATCTGCTGGGAGCTCAAAGAGCCTCCGACGAGGACTGAGGCTCAGGTCCGCCAGCGGCTTGCCGAGGCACTCTACTCCACGGACGTGGGCACATCGCTGCTGTTTGAGAACGAGTACTGCCGTGTGTGGGACTTTTTCTTAGAGCCGGGTGCCGGGGACCTAGGACAGCCACACCATCATGTGCTGGACTACTGCTTTGTGTACGTGGCGCCAGGCCGTTTGCTCGGAAGCCATCACGACGGCACGCCAGGCCTGTTCGACTCAGTGAACGACGATGGCGATGTCTCGTGGTTCGATCTGCCAGAGGGGGCGCCATCGGATCCCACCTGCGCGCACGGTGGCAAAAATGGATACGACGATCGGCCAATGCGTGAATATTTGGTCGAGCTCAAATGACCGCCTGTCAATGCCGCCTGTCACTGGTATACGCTATACGGATCATGACGGACCGGTATCGACGAGCTGTATCGATGAAAGTGCCGAGCGTACACCGGCTCAAATGATTTTCTAAAACACGTGGTGAGCATGACTGCATTTGACTGCATCATCATGTGTGTGTACGCTACCTCGCCGCCAGACCCGCCGCGCCGCCGAATGCATGACCACCTGCCGTTCGGGAGGCCGATCCTAATATGGGATGGCCGCCTGCCGATCGGGGGGGCGTGAAGGCCACGGGCGGAGGTACGCGCATCGCGGGAGGACGAGCGCCGTGTCGAGCGCCGCCCGGGCGCACGGCCATCATCATCGTGTGGAAGTCCTTGTAACTAACACGACCTGCGCACCGGGGTAGCGCGCCGCGCGTGCGTATGAGCGACCGGCGAGGCGGGCGGGCAAGAGGGGCGATTGGTGCGCGGCCGATGGTCGAGATCGGTCGAGATGCGGCAGAGGTTCGACGGCACGCCGGGCCGTCACCATCACGATCTGTGTCGACCTCGGAGAAGACGAGGGAGATGGTCTCGCGCGGCAGGTGCGGCGCGATCCCGTTCATCACGCGCTCAAAGTCTGCCGCGCTGATGTAGCCTTTGGCGTGCGCGTCAAAGGCACGGAACGAGCGGCGCGTGACCTCGTCGGGCTCCTGCATCGCGAGCCGCTGGTCCATGAGCTCGCAGAACCGCGGCAGCTCGATTCCCGTCTCGAAGCCTGTGCGGGGGCACATGGGCAGGTGCCTGGTCAAGAGTCTGTGTGGGAGGGCAGCCGTCAGCGGCCGTCGTCAGCGGCAGCCGCACCGTCGGTCCTCTTGGGCAGCATCGCATCGAGCTCGACTTGCGAGGGAGCATGGCCGAGGACGGCCACGTGCGCGACGCGCAGCTCGTGCCGCGTGAGGTAGCCTTTGCACCCGGTGTCGAATTGCACAAAGGCTTGCGCGACCGTGTGCGCGAGGTCCTCTTGCATCCACAAGGTGTGCCGATTGCGGTCGACTTCGCGGTCAACGAAACTCGCGCGAAAAGGCATTTGTGAAAAACTGTGAATTTCCGAGTTAGAGGGAGCTCGGAAGCTTAACCGTGCACTGGGGCGACCACCACCGTCTCGCAGATTCGGTGTTTGAGACTCTCCTTCAAAGAAATCGCTCTCGGTTTCGCGCCATAAGGAGCGCGCAGCGCGCGCAGCGCACGCACGCGCTGTGCGTACTGTTTTTGTAGTTGCTGTGTTTTTGCTGCACGCCACGAGGCCATGAGCGCACTCGAGTGCCCCGTCTGCCTCGAGGCCTACGACGGCGCGCAGCACGAGCCGAAGATACTCCCGTGCAGCGGCGCGCATGAGCTCTGCGACGCCTGCCTCCGTCTCCTGCGTGCACAAGCCAGTGGCAGCTTCAGGTGTCCCGAGTGCCGTGAGAAGATTGAGACAGCCGCTCGGATCAATACAAACCGTGGCTTGCTTGCCGCGCTGCAGAACGGTCCCACCACGGCTGCATCTGCTGCTACGAAGGCACCAATTGATCCGAAGGCATCAGGTGATCTGCTGACGGCACCCAATGATCTGAGCACAGAGACGTGGTCAAATCCACCGACGGCCACCGGTGGCTCGCTGTGCTCCGCCTGCAAGAAGAGGCTGCCGAAAGATGCGTTCTCGCGCGTGCAGCTATCAAAGAATGCCAGATCGCGTCGCTGCAAAGAGTGCATCTCTGCCACCGAAATCTCGGCATTGGAGGCAGCTGCGCAACAGCAATGTTTGTCAGGAACCGATGCACAGCCCAAGGTGTTCAACGTGTCTTTATGGTGTGCGGAGGCAGCAGCATCGTGCCCAGAAAGTGTACGCCGCGAAATGGGCGACCGCGTATTACTGCAAGACCTGCGAAAGGTCGAAGCTGGCGGGAGAGGGAACTTTGACAAGATGCGGCAGGATCCACATTGCACATATCCCGAGTTGGCTAGCGTCTGCCTCACCTGCGGCATGGCACCACCCTCAGGTGCTGCGTGGCCCAAGTGCTCGCATTGCGGGATCACCAGCTATTGCTGCGCGTCGCATCAAAAGATCGCATGGAGCGAACGTGGGCATAAGGAGACGTGTGGCTGGTATCTTCCCACCAAGCCCGAAGTCATGTCCCTCTCCGAGCTGTCGGTACCATCGGTGGCGCGCATTCTCATCCAGTTTGGGCCGGCGAGCACCGAGGTCGCGATGCACGCGATGAAGGCGATCCATGACATCTGCTGCGATGATGCCTCCAGCTGCGATGATGCCTCGAGCGGGTACGGCCCCCAAGAGCGGGCGGCGTTCAGCGCGTTCGCCTCCCACCGTGGCTTTGGTCCGGCTCTCGTCGACATCATGACTGCCTTCAAGACTGACCCTCTCATTCAGGCGAGCGCATGTCACCTCATTGTTTTGCTCGGGCTGTGCGAGTTGCTCCCGTGCGTCACGAATGCTGGCGCCCCACGCGCAGTTGTGCAGAGCCTCCGACTGGCACAGCAACTCGACTGGAGAGATCACTCCGCTGATGGTGATTGCCCATTGCCAATGCTTGCCATGCGAGCCCTGATGATATGTTGCGACGACCGCAGTGCTGGCGCGGATGCTGGCACCGCGCTTGCTCTCAGTGCCGAGAATCTGTGTGTGGCCGCGATCTCACGGGCAGCGCTGCGGCGCGCTCCGGAGGACGAGGAGCTTGCTGGGCTAGCCATTGCACCGCTCCTGCTCATGGCGCTGCATGGAGCGGACGCGCTGCATAGGGTAGATAGCGGTTCGGCCGGCGGGCCGCTCCATCCCCCGCCATTGCGCTCAGGCGTTGGTTTCAACGCGGTTCGTACTGCAGGCGCTCTAGAGGCCGTGGTTGCGGCGATGCGAGCGTTCCCGAGTCTGCAGAAGCCTGGCGGTGAGTTCCTGAGCACTTTGCTGTCAATTGACCCGATGAGCGAGGACGAGCTCCTTGCAAGGTACGATCGCGGCGAGAAATGCGTCCCGTCAGATATCAACGCGGCGGCTGGCACAGACATCCAAGAGATCATGCATGCCATCAACCAAACGGAAACGCTGCCTGACTATGTGCCACCAAGCTCTCGGCGCCCAGCACAGCGCCCAGCACAGGGCACGAGCCACGCAGTGCCCCCCCGGCGAGAGAGCTCTGCTGCGCCTCCCACTTCGAAGCCACATCAGCAGCTGCTTACCTGCTTGGGCTGCCAAGCCGCACACAAGCGAGCCGAGTTCTCGCCCGCGGAGCTTGCTAAAGGCGCGCGTCTTCGCCGGTGCAAGAAGTGCGACGCCGCCAGGCGTCTGGACGAAGTGAAGCTCGTTGAGCCTGTTGCCGCCACCATGGAGGATGTGCGCACTAGGGAGCAGACTCGTCGCGCCCATAGCCCGCCGTCGCCGCTGCCCATGTTGCCGCTCGTCTCCGACTTTAATGAGGCAGCGTTCCAACTGCAGAGCGAGAACTCCCCCGCCGTGCTTGGCTCCGCACCCTCCAAGCCAACAGCGTGCCCAACATCGTCTTCGTTCGGTCAGCCTGGCATCTTCACCGTCGGCTCCGCACCCTCCAAGCCAGCGGCGTGCCCAACGTCGTCTTCGTTCGGTCAGCCTGGCATCTTCACCATCGGCTCTGCACCCTTCAAGCCAACAGCGTGCCCAACGGCGTCTTCGTTCGGTCAGCCTGGCATCTTCACCGTCGGCTCCGCACCCTCCAAGCCAGCGGCGTGCCCAACGGCGTCTTCGTTCGGTCAGCCTGGCATCTTCACCGTCGGCTCCGCCCCCTCCAAGCCAGCGGCGTGCCCAACGGCGTCTTCGTTCGGTCAGCCTGGCATCTTTTCTGCTCCATCCACGCCCGCACTCTCCTCCACGAACACAGGGTGTACGCCATCTGCGCCGCCGTTCGCCCAGGCCGAGAAGGAAAAAGCCAAGGAACTGGACAGCCTCAAGGGCCTGAGCGCTAAAGATAAGGTTGCGCGCCTCGAAAAGCTGCTCGAGAAGTCGATCGCCTACAAGGATTTCCTCGAGAACAAGATCAAGAAGGAGAGTGAGGGCATAGGGTGTACGCCATCTGCGCCGCCGTTCAAGCCCCTCGCACCTGTCGGGGCTCCTACCGCAGAGGAGCTCCGTGTGGGCGCTTTGGTGCGCGTCAAGGGCTTGAACGGCCGCCCTGAGCTGAACGGCTTGTGCGGCGTTGTGGTAGAGCCGCGCACAGCAAATGGCCGATGGCCGGTGCACATGCTCCCTTCGGGAGCGCGTGTTGCCCTACTCGCTGAGCGGCTGACCATCGAGGCGCCGTGCTATCCGTCCCCGTCCAAGAGCGAGCTCGAGGCCCAGAACGAGCTCGTAAGCCTAGTGACGCTGCTGGCTGGCCACGGGCCGCGCTGCATTCGCTTCTGCACACAGGCGTGTGGGGTGCTCTTCCGTCGAGCAAGCAATGGCTTGAGCGCTCAAACGGAGCGTGCCTCCCTTGCTCGCCTCCCTGTTGCAGCTGTGCTGAGCATGTGCCTGGAGGTGCATGCTATGAAAATCAAGCTCCAGGTGGCCAACTGGCACGTGGGGGAGTGCCTTACATCCATCTGCATGCTCATCAGCAAGCTCCCCCCGCAAACGGTATGCCAATCGCGGCTGCCACATGTGCTCTGTGCGCGCTTGCACGAACACATCAAGCATCTAGATGGAGAGCGAGACGCTGCCTTTTCTGGTGGCGACGGACCCAATGCTGACAAGTCCATCGATTGCGAATCCTGTCTGGCTATCGATCTGGCTACCACGGTTCTTCCCGCAATCTACAGCTTCGTCTTCGACGAGGCGAGCGACGTCCATCCTGACGGCGCGCAGGCGTTGTGCGCAGCGGACGGCGTAGCGATTGTAGTCCGTTTCCTCGTTTCCTCGAGCAACGCCTTTGCGGATACGCTACCAACCAGCCTCACTCGGCTTGCCGACATGTCAGTGCGTCGCTTCACCTCACTCATCTCGCGCACAGTGGAGCGTGCGTTTGGCCCACAGGAAGATGGCAGTGACGGCGACGGACAGGCCTCTGCCCAGCAAACGATGGTGCTCAGCTTGGTTTTCTCGCAGCTGCGCACCAGCCTGAAGCTGCTCGGCGCACTCGCAGACAGCGGGCCCGGTGCGGATGCGGTGCTTGCAGCAGGTGCCTTTGACGCTAGCGCCATCATCGTAGATTGGTATCCAGAGGACAAGCCGCTCGTCGACAGGTGGAAGGGGTTCATGAGCCGACTGTGTGAGCATCGGCCCGCTCGTCACTCAAAACTCATGGTAAATCTGTGCAGCGATGGACTGAAATCTGAGGACGAGTCTCTTCACCGACCAACCGCCAGCCTCATCATACAACACATGGTGGAAACACATGGTGACGAAATTCGCGAGTGTCTGCAAAGACCGTGAGGGCATTCATGGGTCAGACGACGTGGCCTTCGTCGCATGCGAGCAATATGTATACTCTCACCTCTGGCAACGTCACCCAGCACCATGTACTGCCTTGGCGTTGAGAGGTAGGTGCGGCTGATCGCGGGCACCCTGGCGGATGCTAATCGACGCGTCTGAGCTTGGCGCCACTTGGCGTCCGCTCTCTAGCAACCGCTTTCCCAAACCTAGCATATTTTATTCGTCTTCGTTTGGCGCCGAATCGGCGCCACTGCGCGGCGCAAACGTATCTCCGCTGTGTGCTCAAGCTCATTCAAGCGCAGGTGTGGTTGTGTTTTTAGAGCATAGAGGGTGTGAATGAGGGCTCCCCACACGCCACAGGCGAGCTAGCCAACGGCCCAAATTGCATGCATTACGTTCCATACGCCGTGGAAGAAGACATGGAGGCAAGGCGGCACTGTGCGTACCACATCGCGCATCATCATGGAGTGCATGTCATGGTGGTAATGGTGTGGGGAAGCAGTGGGGTGGAGTTCTGCAGGTTCGAGGTTGGGGCCCCGGGAGAGCTTCGGTACGCGAGAGTCGGTATCGCTACCCCGTCTCGAGCATTGCGCCTGCTCGCAGCCTTGCACCGTTTGCGCGCCCCTCTCTCGCATCACAACCTATCCGTCTCCACGTAGGCACACGGCTCCACAGTGGCACACAGCACAGCACATAGTATTCTAGACCGCGGCACGAACAGTAGACGCGGCAAGCTGTGGTGGCGGGACCGAAATCCTGCGTCCACGGCTGACTCAGCCCCAGAGGTGGGAGCTCTTCGCGCCAAAGGCCACTCGGGTTATTCGGCAGGGGACCCAACGACCTGCCAAAGGCCACTTGGTTATTCGGCAGGGGAACCAACGACCTTCGCGCGCACAAAGCCACGAACCATGTTGGCGACGCCGTGCGCTGCGCCACTCCACAGGGCCCCTTCCTCTGAGTACACCTGATGAAGGAGGCAAACAACGGCCACTCAGGCACACGGCAGTGCTTGGCAGAGCGCGGCGGTAAGAAGCTGGTCGAAGCTAGTCGAAGCTGGTCGAAGCTAGTCGCAGCTGGTCGAAGCTGGTCGAAGCTATGCGCACCGCAATGTTATGCGCGAACGCGCGGTTCGCTTCCGTTACGACTTCGTCTTGTGCCGCTTGAGATCCGAGCGCCGCCCCCGCCGTGTTGAACGCTTGGTACAGCGCTTCCACCGACTCGGCGCGCCGTGCGCCGAAGTCGCCAAAGTCGTAGTGCCGAGGCGTACCGGGGCGGACAGCCGGCGCGAGAGCGTACCGTGTGGGGGCTGCGAGCGCCTGCTTGTGCACACCAAGACTCCGCGTGTGAGGGAGAGATCGCACGGCACTCAAATGGCGCTTCGATGGCATGGCGCAGATGGCAATTGTTGGCCCTCAGTGCCACTCAGTGCCACTCACCTGACCACCAAACAGATCTGCAAAGTAACGGCAGTAGAGGTGGCCTATCAAACGGCCCCCACCGTCGGCATTGTCCCTTGCCGCGGCATCCTCGATGGCGGCGCAGTAGGCTGCAGTCGCTGGCGTGCGGCTGTGCAGCGTAGCACTCGAGCTCACGTCCGCCAGGTCGAGGGCCAGTGACGGCTCGCGACGCAACGAGTCACCGAAGCGCTGCCACAGTGGGACGACTACAGGAGACGTCGAGGCGTCGAAAGACCTCTCCATGGTGCCGTACACGTGATGCATGGCCGCGGTGAAGCGAGCGTATCGTTCGACCGTCGCAAGCGATGCCGCCGTCCCTAGCCCAAAAGTCTTCATGTCATGCCCAGCTTTCAGCGTTCCATCGAGCATGAGCGACAGGCCTTGTTTGTTGGCACGAGAGCCCTGAATTATGCCGCGCGACGTGCCAGTGGCGGCCGGTGCGGCCAACCGTGCGGATGCCACGTTGCCCAGCTGAGAGAGGACCTTGGCAAACGAGCCCATCGCGGCCACCGAGAGGCTGTGCAGAGAGGGCGGCGACACGAAAAGGCCTGGAATTTTCGCGTCGCCCCCGTTCACACCGCGACAAATTGAGCCAAGGAATTGTAACATTGACTGCGTCAAACTCGACCCTACGTGCGGAGCCGTAACAATGGTTTCTAGCTTAAATTATGATACCAAACTCGGCCTACAAAGTTCTGATTGGCGCACTTGGACGCCGGGTGGCCGTGCGTGGACTGATGCTGACCATTGCGATGCTTGCTCTGGCGTCCCCTCCACCACCGCCCTCTTCATCATTCACTCCGACGCAAGGCCTCAATTCGCCCAACGTGCAAGCGCCCCAAGAGCCCCTCATCCCAGGAGATCCCGGCACCGCAAGAAACGGCAGCGCCCACTATGCACTGCCTGGCTGCAGTGAATCTCTCGGCGCTCCGGAATGGTGGCTGAACTCAGCCATTATCGTATGGAGGATACTTCCTATTCTCGGGGGCGTTCTCCTCTTCCTCTGCGCTAGCTGCATGATGTGCCGCTGCCTGCGAGGCAATCGCTGCGGCTGCGGAAAGGCGCAGCAGCACCAGATGCCATACCCGTACCCGTACCCGCCGTACCCTTCACCGTTTCCGCCGCCTACCCGCCATCACAGCGATGCTGCACCGCCGCGCCGGCGCCCAACGTTCATGCACAGCCGTTTTAGCTCGATATGGGGGCGTGGCCTCCTATGGAGCCATCGCCAGAGCGGAAGCCTGTGGGGTCATCAACATCGTCATCCCACGAGGGGGCCATCTCCAGAAGAGTTCTCCAGAGAGCCGCCCCCGTCCGGCGCGCACGAGTGGGCGAATGCCCGTCCTACTCGTGGCTGCGTCCCAGGTAGTGTCCGTGTATGATCAATCTCTTACTTTGAGCTGCGGTCAGGGCGGTGCGTTGGCAATGGGCGTTGGCCGGGCCGATCGCCGATGCGATATGGACCCGAGTCGCCATGCGTGTCGCGCAGGACGTGCCCCTCGCCCATTGCACTGCAGCTGCAGCGCGACCAGTAGGGTGTGTGCGTGTGCTGTGCGCTTACTGTGCGCGTCGTGTGTATGCGCTGTGCGCGCGCGGGTCCAGATCGCATGTTCGCATCTCACTCATGGATCATACGAAATATGTACGACGGTTGTATCGTGCCATCCTTCGTCAGCTCGTTTACAGTGTGCTCGTCTCGAATATGACTCGTATAAAGGCGTGCAGGTGCCGCGCCATGTATAGTGCCCCGGCGCACACAGTCGGGATACCGTCGGGGCGCCTAACAAAACGCTCTAACCGGGGGGCGCTCTAACCGGGGGGCGCCTGCCGGAATCCGCAGCCACCATCCTGCGTGTTTGAACACGCGCACGCGAAGTTTTCGCTACTTGCACCAATATATAAAACCAAACCGATCCGACATGAGCAGGCCGGACCTGGGAGCTCCTGGGCACTGGCCCATAAGGACGGCCTGAAGATCCAGGACAGGGCAATGTCGATACATGCTGGTTGCAAGGAGAGAGAGAGCGCTCTACGGTCCTGTGCGGTACAAGGCGTTGGCGTCAGGCTTCTCATTCACCACTCGAATTATTTTGCGTGGCGAAGTCATTCGCCCGACTCGGGTGTGTCGAACGGCACGTTTAGATGCCGCCCACGGGGCAGCGGGTGTCTCCGGATCACCCAAAGCACGAAGCGCACTTGCGCGCCGGCTGCGCATGCTTGTCCTCGGCGACTGTCCATACACGGGAGTCGGGCTCGGCGACCGATCAGCGTGGGTGCAGGACGCAGGAGAGCAGCAAGGAGATGAGAGGCTGTGCGTTCAGCCGCCTTTCTCCTACTGGCGGGGTTATCGAGCGCCTCGTCGTTGAAGTTGAAGGCAATGTCCATCTGGATCTTGACAGAGCGGGCCTCGATAGCGGCGCGCGGCGCCGCCATCGGAGCGAAAAAGGCGCCCGCGGCGAGGGCGAAAAGAGCAACGAGAAGTGCGCGGAGCATGGGTGTCTGGTAGTCCGAGAAATCTCCACGTTCGTCTCAAAGTGGGGCACGGTTGACGAAACGCACTTAGAAGGTGCAATACCCTGCTTCGCCGAACTGCGGAACTCTGAGCAATCATCTGAACAGAAATACACGTACATGTACAGTACTATTGTAACTTGAATTTGTAAATTTCTTCATCACACCACATCCCGCCTGTGGCATGGTGGCGCTCTTCTTCTGGCTCTGGGCGGTCGAGAAGGCTTGCCATGGCGCTCTGGATTTGGGGGTGATCAGCTTCGCCGTCGCCCTAATTGCACACGTGGACGCCTTCAAACTGACTCAGCCGGGCTGGGTACCGCACCGGTACCGCAACCAGCGCACGGTCAGCTGCCTGCGTTGTCTCTGCGTGGGCTCCTCGTGGGGCGTGGCGCTCAACTACGTCTACGTACTTGTCTCGGCGCCCCACCTGCTGCCGCCTACCTTCATCACCTACCTCGTCGTCGGCGCGTGCTTTTGGAGTTTCGCGGCCTGCCGGGCGGCGTGTGTCATGCGAGAGGGCCTCTTGAACGACTCCCTCAGCGAAGTGCTATTTCAAGCGCACTCGCCTCGGAGCGAGCGCGAGCGGCTGGCGGTGGATGAGGAGACATAGCCTCGCTGTCTCCGCGCAGCGGCCTATCCAGCCTGCCGCGCGGGCCCGACGATGGTTCCAACGCTTTTGGTTCGGCCGAATCGACGTGAGCTCGGGGACGTCGTCAGGTATTCTGGTGACAGAACGAAATGAATCGGGCTCGAGAGCGGACGCGGTGTGTCGAACCCCTCGGCCAGCACGACCGCCCAGCCAATTGCGCCCAGCACACCCGGGGCCCCGGCGGGGGCCCTGGCGCGGTCGAGCGGCTAAAAGGTCGAGCTAAAAGGCGCGTGATTTTATATCGACCAGAGGTAGTACCGGGTGTAGTAGAAGCACCGTCATATACAGATGGAATACAGTTCAGCACCACAGCACATACAATCGTCCTACCAGCCCTGTGCGAGGCCCGCATGTTTACTCTGTAGCCGCCAGCATGTGCGATGTGCGCTTAAGGGTCACTCCACATGACCTTGTGTTCGATGGCAGAAGCAAGTCGAGTGCAAAGCGACGGATGGGGCTGGGAGGCACTCCAGCGGACCTTAGAGTGCTGTCATCGGAGCTCGCAGGCAGCTCGATGGACGTCAACGAGGAGCAGCCCTTGAAGGCGTCATCACCGAGGCTCGTGAGGCCGGCTGGCAGCTCGATCGACGTCATCGAGGAGCAGCCATGGAAGACGAACTCGGAATTGAGGCTAGTGAGGCTGGCAGGCAGCGGGATCGACGTCAAAGAGGAGCACTCATAGAAGGCCCACCCAACGATGCTCGTGAGGCCGGCGGGCAGTGCGATCGACGTTATCGAGGAGCAGCCCCAGAAGGCGCTCCTAACGATGCTCGTGAGGCCGGCAGCAGCTCAACCAACTTTTGGTGCAAAGCATAGGATGGCACTGGGAGGCACTGCAGCAGATTCGAGAATGCTGTCATAGAAGCCAGCGGGCAGCTTGATCAACATCAACGAGGAGCAGCCACGGAAGGCCCCCTTACCGATGCTCGTGAGGCTGGCGGGCAGCTCGATCGACGTCATTGAGGAGCAGCCCTGAAAGGCGCACTCACAGATGCTCGTGAGGCCGGCAGGCAGCTCGATCGACGTCATCGAGGAGCAGCGAAAGAAGGCGCTCTCACCGATGCTCGTGAGGCCAGCGGGCAGCTCGATCGACGTCATCGAGGAGCAGTAAGCAAAGGCGTACTCACCAATGCTCGTGAGGCCGGCGGGCAGCTGGATCGACGTCAATGAGGAGCACTCATAGAAGGCGCCCCCACCGAGGCTCGTGAGGCCGGCGGGCAGCTCGATCGACGTCATCGAGGAGCAGCCATCGAAGGCGTACTCACCAATGCTCGTGAGGCCGGCAGGCAGCTCGATCGACGTCAATGAGGAGCAGCCACAGAAGGCGCCCCCACCGAGGCTCGTGAGGCCGGCGGGCAGCTCGATCGAAGTCATCGAGGAGCAGCCAAAGAAGGCGCCCCCGCCGATGCTCGTGAGGCCGGCGGGCAGCTCCATCGATGTCAACGAGGAGCACTCATAGAAGGCGCTCTCACCGATGCTCATGAGGCCGGCGGGCAGCTGGATCGACGTCATGGACGTGTCGTCGCGGAACGCGTTCGCCGGCACGTGCGCCTCGCCATCGCGCAGAGCGCACGCCGCGAGCAGCACCTCCATCGGCGCCTCGCCCTCGCCGCGGATGCATGCGCGCACCCCTGCCATCGGATACGGTTGCGTACCATCTTCATATTCTTCCGATACATCCGATGACGCCACGCGCCTCAGCGCGGCCACGTCCACCTCGAAGCCACCCTGCCCCGTCACCTTTGCCAGGTTGGGCAGCCAGCGCGACGCGTCGACCGCGTCGCCGATGAGGCGACCGGCGGCGCGGCTGCCCGAGAGGTCGAGCTCAGTCACCTTAGCGAGGTTGCTCGTGAGCGGCAGGCCGACGCGTGCGCACAGCCGCGCGCACAGGACGCGCCGCGCCCGCGCACGCCACGCGAGGCTCACGCCCTTGAGCGCACACAGCGTCGGCACGTCAGCGTCTGCGAGGGCGTCCTCGAGGGCGTCCTCGTTGACGAGCTGCGTCGAGAGCCAGCACACTGGCGCTGGCGGTGCGGGTGCGTCGGCCGCTCGCAGTGCAGTGGCGTCGTGCTGAGCGTCTTGCGTGTAGAGCGGCTCCTCCGTCGCCGCCTGCCGCTCCGCCTCGGTGGGGAAGTCGCTCACGACGCCCAGCAGCCGCCCGAGCTCCGCGCCACTCTTGCCAGCGAGGTGGCCGGTGCACAGGGAACGCGAGAGGAGGCGGAGAAGCTCGACGTCCACGTCGAGAAAGTGCGCGCCATGCAACAGCTGCGCGAGCTGCGCGAGCGAGCACCCCTCCAGCGCCCTGCCCTCCTCCGCACCGCCCTCGGCGACGCGCGAGAGCGTGCGGAGCGCAGCCGCAGGCACCAGAGTGGCGAACGCCCCCTCGGCGCCGCCCGTGTCGCTCACCCAGTTGGCGAGCGCCGCCGATCGCGCCGCGGCCAAACGGGACCACGCGACCACCTCGCCCTCGGCGCTTCGCACCCTCACATCGTCGCCGTCGCAGCCGTTGACGTCGCCGCCGCCGCTGTCACCGCCGCCGCCAACCCGACGTCGCTTCATGGTTACGCCGCGGGGGTTTCGTCCTTGTGAATTGAGGTGTTAATACTCGGCCGCTCCCCTCCGGGGGTCCTACCTCGCTCGTGGTCGTGCGGTCGTGGTTCACGTTTTTTTCCACGAACTTTGTTCACTTTTTCGCAGAAAATAATGCACAAAGGCTGTACTCGGGCGTGTGCCGGCGGTAACTTGATTCGTAGATGCGCGTCACCGGGTCGGAGCGTGGGAGGGGGAGGGAGGGGGGTAAATCCGTAAATCCGTAATTACGTAACTGAACGCCCAAAACGGCGCCCAGTGCCCCCCCTGGGGTGGGGCATGGTCGCCCGGATGCATCTGCCCCCCCCTGTGCAAGGGAGACCGCATTCTTTTGCAAAACTTGCGTTTTCGGCTTTCGCGCTTCCGTCGGACGCTCGGAGCACACCTTCCATGGCACCACAGGAAAGGCTTCGAAGCGACAGCACCTCTGGTGGCGCTGCAACGCAGTGAATCGCCCGCCGACGCGCGTCCCAGCCAGCCGAGCCCACCGACGCACGCCATAGCCGGCGCGTGCGCTCGCGCAGTCACCGTGGCCACCGTGCGGCCACCGTAACACCTCAATCACTCCAGAGGCTGATGTCTACAGAGAAGGAAGATCAGCCTAGGGCTGCGCGGCGCGCCGACGACGAGGCGCGCGTGCTTTTCCTTTAGGTACCGCTGCCACGCCGCGTTGCCACGCGTGCATCTCGCACTATCCCAAGAGCCTCCTCATGGTGACCGCTCGTGCCGACGTGACCGCGCTGCCTGTCACAGGCCAGATCTCCAGGCTCACATCACGGCTGGAACCTACCGCTAGCTTGGCGTGCACGCCCAGCGTGCTGCGCGCACGGCCGTGCGGATACGCCGAGACAGTTCAGGCATGCTGCGGAGTGTGAGAGCGAGTGGAGCATGGACTGGGTCACGCGACCGCAATACACGACATGTGGGCGGAAGGGGTGGAGTCCTATGTACATCTAAGAGTGTCTCATGGTGTCTCTTTCATCAGGGGAGATCAGGGGCTGCTCTGGGCTGTAAAACAGACGAACATGTAAACTTTTTACGGATTTACGGAATTTTGGGGGAACCGGGAGGAAGAGGGGGGTGGTGACGCGCATCTACGAATCAAGTTACCGCCGGGTGTCCGCCCCCCGGCCGCGGCGGCCGGCCCGCACAAACGGTACACAAACGGATTATAATGGAAAAAAGAGAGAAGAGAGCGCGGGGAGCGAATACCGCCTACAGACCGCGCGATGGTATCGTTCCTTAGCCTAACCATGACTTCGCAAAGTTCACCGCCGGCTCTCAAAGATACGTGCTGATGTCATGCTGCCACAGGCGCTGGCAAAAGTCACTGCCCGCACTCCGACTCTCGACGACCCGTTGGCGGCCTCTGAGCGCTTCTGAGCCGGCCAAGCGCAGCAGAGGGGGCGCGAAACGGCCGCCACAGCCCGTGTTCGCGTACCGGGTGCAGTAGTGAGGAGTGCACGAGCCAGTGCGCTGGCACTTGCGCATGGCGCCGATGTGGACGCTCAACCCGGAGGTGGGCGACGCACCTGAATGAGGAGGCAATGCGAGGCAATGCGAGGCAATGAGAGGCAATGCGAAGCAATTTGAGGCAATTTGAGGCAATCTGAGGGAATGAGAGGCGATTCGAGGCGATCGAGGAGGCGATCCGCGCGCTCTCGTGGGCGACCAAACTTACTAAATTTGGCCGCGCTCAGGCAGGCCGCCAGGTCAACCAGCAATGACGCAATGCTGTCGTCCTTATTAGGGAGACCAAAGCGAGCGTGACGCCAGTGGAATGCCGTATTGAGCGCCGTGTTGAGCTTGAGGTTCAATCGGGAGACGACGGTCGTGTTCAAGGGCTCAAGGAGCTTTGCCGCGCGGACGGCAACCTCCGAGTTGTCGGCGGCAATGTAGAGGATGGTGGGTGGCAGCGGCGCGCCCGCGCCCGATCTCGCGCCCGATCTCGCGCCCGATCTCGCGCCCGATCTCGCGCCCGATCTCGCGCCCGATCTCGAGCTGAGCTCGCTCGCGAGATCGGCTTGAGCTCGCGTGACGAAATCGACGAGCCGCTTGGTCCAATGAGAGGGCCGCTCCGCCTTCTGGCGCGCCTCCTCGAGTGACCGAACATGCGCGGCCAGGTGGGTGTGCGAATCCTCGGGCAGCGCTGGCGCGAGCAGCGCGCGTGCAATGGCGAGCAGCTCGGGATGGTACTCTATGTGGCAAGGCGTCGTCTCGAGCTGCTCCTCCCACTTTGGGAGCGGGTTGGCCGTGCGCTCCTTGAGCCGTACCGAGTGCACCCACAGCATGCTCCGGATATGGATCCATGGCACGTGCCCTAGTCGGGACCACTCCCGTAGAGCATCGGCCACATAGACGGCATGCGGCGGCTTCGGAGGCTCCACCCAATGGACGCATTGCAACGGCAACGGCTGCGGCTCGGAAACGTTGAGGTTGAGGCCCGTACAGCTCGGCAGCTGCTCCGGCCGCGGCAGGGTCTTCGAGTCGAACACGTGGCGCGCGCTGCTGCCCTCGGACTCGAAGCTGAGACGCGTGAAGTTGAGCACGCTAGACATCAAAGGCCTGTGAAGCTTGAGCTGGCCAAGGGCACTCACGTGCGTGTTGAATTGCGCGTCAAAATGCGCGAGCAGCGGCGGCACAATGAGAGACCGATGCAGCGTCGCCGCCACGGCGCGTGCGAGGGCGAGCTGCCGCATCTGATCCGCGTGCCCGTTGTGGGGCATGTATGAGAGGAGTCCGCCACTCTCGTTGGCCAAACGCCAGACCCAGCCAGTTGAGTTCCCGTGGGGCGTCACTGCCGGGACGGCCACAACGGTGCATAGCATTGTGGCCCACGTGCGTCTTCCGAGACGCGCCGATCGAGCAGCGGTGAGCGAAGCGCTTGCATACGAACATGCCGAACTCGTGTGAACCGCGAACTTGCGCGAATAATTGAGTATAGGTAAAACCACCGGGGGAGCCGGGACACGCACGGGTTACTTGTCGCGTGCTCGCTTGACGGGCCACGAGATTGCTCTAGGATCGCGAGCACGTGACGAAACCGATCGAGCCGACCTTCAGGGAGCATGTTGAAAGCCGTCGCACTCGTCGACGCTTTGGGCACCTCACCGCGCGCACTCGCCCTCTTCCGCTTCGCACTCGCGACGGTCGTGGCCCTTGAGGTTGCGGATCGGTGGCCGCTGCTCGATGCGCTGTACACCGACGATGGTGCCCTTCCGCGCTCCGTGGTCATGCCAGAGGCTTCCGGAGAGGGCATGCTCGCGTGGGTGGTGTGCGTGCACGCGTGGCAAGGTTCGCTGTTTTGGGTGCAGGCACTCTCGTGCCTGCAGGTGATCCTCGCCGCCACGCTCGCTGTTGGCGTCGCGCCGGTGACGAGCAGCCTTCTCCTTTGGTGGCTTCACTGCTCGTGCGCTCTCCGAAACGCGTCTCTAGTCTACATCCTCGACCGTTACCTGCACGTGCTGCTGATGCTCTCGGCTTACCTGCCCACGCCCACGCCGCCCAGCGATACCTCCGGAGCCTCCGGCTGGAGCGCACGCCCGCAGCCATCGGCGGCAGCATGCGTGCTCGCGGCGCAGGTGAGGATGGCGACTGATGGCCTCTGATGGCCTCTGATGGCCTCTGATGGCCTCTGATGGCCTCTGGTTGCGACTGAATTGCGATGACCTCCCTCATCAGCTGGTGCTCATCTATACGGATGCGGGGCGGGGCAAGGCGCTCGACCCGGCGCGCGCGTGGTCGCTCTGGGCGCCCACGGCGGCGCTCGACACGTATCTGCGGCACACTCCTGCCGCCGTGCTCGCCCGCGCCGTGCTGGGCGCCACCGGGTTGCGGGTGGCGGGCGTCTCCACGGTGCGAACGCCCTCTGATGACGCTCTGATGACGCTCTGATGACATCTGATGAGACGCCCTGATGGCGCTCTGATGACGCTCTGATGAGACGCCCTGATGACCTCCCTCATCAGGTGGCTCTCGAGCTGCTTGGCCCAACGGCCGCGCTCCTTGCGCCGCTATGGGCGCCTTCCAAATATGGGAACACGGCGCGTCGTCTCGTGCTGCTTGCCATATTTGGGTTGCATGTGGGGATTGCGTTCACGATGCGGAATACGTTCCTCCTCTCGAGCGCTGCAATGACCGCGTGGCTTCCTTTTTTGGACTGCAGCTACTGTGGAAGCGGTGCAAAGGGTGGGCGCGGGGCGGAGGGCGAAGGTGTGTGTGAAGGCGTGTGTGAAGGGCGCGGGGCGGAAGGCGACCAGCCGCCTTCACACACGCCTGATGCGCCCAGGACGACGCCTGATACGCCCAGGATGACGTCCGACGCGCCCAGGACGCCGCCCGACGCGTCCCGCTGCTGGGGCCGTCAGCTAGGGCTACTCGCATGGGTACTTGACAGCCTGATTGCGACTGATTGAGGCTGAATGAGACTGATTGACACTGATTGAGACTGATTGCGACTGAATGAGACTGATTGCGATGGCTTCCCTCATCAGGTCTGTGCGAGCTTCCATCACAACGCGATGGGACGCGATGGCCTAGGATGTGGCGGCCGCGCCCACGAGGACGCCGTGCGTGCGTTGCTGCTCCACAACCGATGGGATGTCTTCCAGTCCGCGGAGGATTATGTGGTGTGGGAAATCGCGCCCGCACGGCTGTCCGATGGCTCTGTGGTCGACCTGTGGCGCGAGGAGAGCTCTCCGATTGCGTGGCAGGTGAGGATTGCCTCCCTCATCAGCGCTGATTGCCTCCCTCATCAGCGCTGATTGCGTGGCAGGTGCCGCCGTTGGCACGCCCTCCCTGCATGCAAGTGCTCACCACGGCGCCCCAACCCCTCTCTCCCCACAGGTGCCGCGGGGCGACGAGCCTCGCCGTCGACGTGGCCGTTGGCGCGCCTTTCCGTACACGGCGGAGCGCTCGGTGGAGGCCGCAGCTGCCTTTTGGGGTGCGCTGATTGCCTCCCTTCTCAGCTGCGTGTTGGGGTGCGCTGATTGCCTCCCTCATCAGCTGCGTGTTGGGGTGCGCTGATTGCTTCCCTCAGCTGCGTTTTGGGATACGCTGATTGCTTCTCTCATCAGCTGCGTGTTGGGGTACGCTGATTGCCTCCCTCATCAGCTGCCGTATGGGGTGCGCTCGATTGCGCTTGATTGCGAATGGTAGCGACGCTTGGGAGCGACACCACCTACTAATGACCTACTAATGACCTACTAATGACCTACTAACGACCTCTGATTGCGAATCGTAGCGACGCTTGGGAGCGACATCACCCACAGAGGCAGATTGCCACTGATTGCCACTGATTTCCAGTGAGTACCAGTGAGTGTCCGTGACTGACCATGATGGTGCCTGATTGCGCCTAATGGCCACTGATTGCCACCCTCATCAGGAGCGCTGTGCGACGATTGGGAACGGCATGATCCCGAGGGGCGCACCGTCCTCGGCTTCAACTTCTTCCTGCTGCAAGCGGATGCGATCCCGGCCGAGGGGTCGCGCCGTCCGGAGCGCCGATCGGAGCGCCGTACTGAGCAAGCGGATGCGATCCCGGCCGAGGGGTCGCGCCGTCCGGAGCGCCGATCGGAGCGCCGTACTGAGCAAGCGGATGCGATCCCGGCCGAGGGGTCGCGCCGTCCTGAGCGCCGATCGGAGCGCCGTACTGAGCAAGCGGATGCGATCCCGGCCGAGGGGTCGCGCCGTCCTGAGCGCCGTACTGAGCGCATGGATCCCATCACGCGCGCTATCACGGGTGCCCACAACGGCGCTATTACGGGTGCCCACCTCAACAGGGACGACGGCGGCGACGGCGGCGACGGCGGCGACGGCGGCGACGGCGAGTATGGCCGCGTGACTAAGAGGCTCATCAAGCGATTTGATTGCAACGAGCGCTGGTCGCGGCGGCACGAGATCAAAATGAAGAATGGGACTGCGCCGGAACAAGTGTGAAACCGCACCGGCCACCGCAGAACGCACGGAAGTGTGAAACAGCGGGAACCGTTGTGTGTGATCTGTCTTGTGTGCGTGCGTGGCTTGGGACTTGTCTCTTGTGCCCACACCTTCCGGCGCTGCCCTCTAAGTATTAAGGTAGTCCGCTCGCGCACTCATTAGAGTAATTTTGGAAATCAGCCCTGCTACATAATCATAAATCAATGAGTCGGCCAAGGCCCCCGGGGCGGGGGAGGGTGAAGAATGAATGGACAACGGTGGACGCCAGACGGTGAAAATAAGCTGGTTCGAGTCTCAGGGGGCACTTCCCGCGCTTGCTTTTTTAGGCGAAATGAGGTTTTGGGCTGGTTTGTGAACTAGAGTAAGGGATTTCCACGTTGATCGATTCTGAAAGTTTTGAGCTAGAGAACTCAATGGGAGTGCGTGGGACACTCAGATTTGAATGAGACTCAAGCCAGAGGTGTCCCACGCACTCCCTTTGAGTTCGGCCGCTCGGAGTTTGAGCTCGCCATCTGCGCGCTCGCTTTCTGGACTTGAGGCACGCGAAGAGGGCCGCCTCGCTCGCTAAAGCTGGTGTGCCCGCTTGCAGCGACGGTTTCATGAAGCGACGTCGGGTCGGCGACGGCGACGTCGGCGGCGGCGGCGACGTCAACGGCGATGTCGGCGACGACGGCGATGTGAGGGTGCGAAGCGCCGAGGGCGAGGAGGTCACGTGGTCCCGTTCGGCCGCGGCGCGATCGGCGGCGCTCGCCAACTGGGTGAGCGACACGGGCGGCGCCGAGGGGGCGTTCGCCACACTGGTGCCTGCGGCTGCGCTCCACACGCTCTCGCGCGTCGCCGAGGGCGGTGCGGAGGATGGCAGTGCGCTGGAGGGGTGCTCGCTCGCGCAGCTCGCGCAGCTGTTGCATGGCGCGCACTTTCTCGACGTGGACGTCGAGCTTCTCCGCCTCCTCTCGCGCACCCTGTGCACCGGCCACCTCGCCGGCAAGAGTGGCCCGGAGCTTGGGTGGCTGCTGGGCGTCGTGAGCGACTTCCCCACCGAGGCGGAGCGGCAGGCGGCGACGGAGGAGCCGCTGTACACGCACGACGACGCTCAACATGACGCCACTGCACCGCGAGCGGCCGATGCACCCACACCGCCAGCGCCCGTGTGCTGGCTCTCGACACAGCTCGTCAACGAGGACGCCCTCGAGGACGCCCTCGCGGACGCTGACGTTCCGACGCTGCGCGCGCTCAAGGGCGTGAGCCTTGCGTGGCGTGCGCGGGCGCGGCGCGTCCTGTGCGCGCGGCTGTGCGCACGCGTCGGCCTGCCGCTCACGAGCAACCTCGTCGAGGTGACCGAGCTCGACCTCTCAGGCAGCTGCGCCGCCGGTCGCCTCATCGCCGACGCGGTCGACGCGTCGCGCTGGCTGCCCAACCTGGTAAAGGTGACGGGGCTGAGCGGCTTCGAGGTGGACATGGCCGCGCTGAGGCGCGTGGCGTCATCGGATGTATCGGAAGAATATGAAGATGGTACGCAACGGTATCCGATGGCGGGGGTGCGCGCGTGCATCCGCGGCGAGGGCGAGGCGTCGATGGAGGTGCTGCTCGCCGCGTGCGTGCTGCGCGACGGCGAGGCGCACGTGCCGGAGAACGCGTTCTGCGACGACAGGTCGATGACGTCGATCGCGCTGCCCGCCGGCCTCACGAGCATCGGTGAGTTCGCCTTCGATTGCTGCTCCTCGTTGACGTCGATCGAGCTGCCCGCCGGCCTCACAAGCATCGGTGGGAGCGCCTTTGCTCGCTGCTCCTCGATGACGTCGATCGAGCTGCCGGCCGGCCTCACGAGCATCAGTCGGTTCGCCTTCGCTGGCTGCTCCTCGATGACGTCGATCGCGCTGCCCGCCGGCCTCAGGAGCATCGGTGAGCACGCCTTCTATGGCTGCTCCTCGATGAGGTCGATCGAGCTGCCCGCCGGCCTCACGAGCATCGGTGAGCGCGCCTTCACTCACTGCTCCTCAATGACATCGATCGAGCTGCCCGCCGGCCTCACGAGCATCGGTGAGAGCGCCTTTGCTCGCTGCTCCTCGATGACGTCGATCGAGCTGCCGGCCGGCCTCACGAGCATTGGTGAGCAAGCCTTCTATGACTGCTCCTCGATGAGGTCGATCGAGCTGCCTGCCGGCCTCACGAGCATCGGTGATGGCGCCTTCTATGGCTGCTCCTCGTTGACGTCGATCGCGCTGCCCGCTGGCCTCACGAGCCTCGGTGATGGCGCCTTCCAGGGCTGCTCCTCGATGAGGTCGATCGAGCTGCCCGCTGGCCTCACGAGCATCGGTGATGGCGCCTTCTATGGCTGCTCCTCGATGACGTCGATCGCGCTGCCCGCTGGCCTCACGAGCCTCGGTGAGGGTGCCTTCAATGGCTGCTCCTCGATGACGTCGATCGAGCTGCCTGCCGGCCTCACGAGCCTCGGTGAGAGCGCCTTTGCTCGCTGCTCCTCGATGACGTCGATCGAGCTGCCGGCCGGCCTCACAAGCATCGGTGAGCACGCCTTCTATGGCTGCTCCTCGATGACGTCGATCGCGCTGCCCGCTGGCCTCACGAGCATCGGTGATTCCACCTTCCTTGGCTGCTTCTCGATGATGTCAATCGAGCTGCCTGCCGGCTTCGATGAAAGCATTCTCAGGTTTGCCCAAGAGCCATGCAGCGCCATCATTTGCTTTGTACCGGCAGTTGACGTCAGCCTCTTCGGCGGCCTCTCGCTTGGTGCCGCCGCCGAGGCGGCAGCAAAGGCGGCGGCAGCGGCCAGCAGCAGCAGCAGCAGCAGCAGCAGCAGCAGCAGCAGCAGCAGCAGCAGCAGCAGCAGCAGCAGCAGCAGCAGCAGCAGCAGCAGCAGCAGCAGCAGCAGCAGCAGCAGCAGCAGCAGCAGCAACTTGGGCGCTACTCCGGTTACCGCGCCTGCGGCGACGAGCAAAGACTTTGGTTCCTCGCTCCTTTATGACGTCGATTGAGCTGCCCGCCGGCTTCACGAGCATCGTGGACTAAGCAATTGTGCCCAAGGCCGCTCAAATCAAGCAGCGGGGCGACTGATCTGGCCTCACGAGCCTCGGTGATGCCGCATTCTTCACCTCTCCATTTCGTGGACTCCGGGAACCAGGATCATAACGCCAGAGTTGATCAGAGCAGGAGCGGTCGCAGGGAATCTGTGCAAAATCATTTTCCTCATTCCTGAACTATAGTCACTATCTTCCACAGAGCGCTTCGAAGAGCGCTAAAGACCATGGGGTAGTTCTTAGGTAGTTCTAGTTGGTACCACTTTATTAGTCTAATTAGTCTAATGATTCATGACGCAGCGTAACCGTAAGAGGGGAAATTTGTACGGCAGCGACGAGCGAGCAACGAGCAGCGAGCAGCGTTCTATCACGCTATGGCGCTTCTGCGGTTCTGGCAGTTCTGGTATAGTTCACCCAAAGTGGGGGGTATCATCCCGTAGGATCATCCTTGTGCAGCGGATTGCCTCCCGGAGGCTCAAATACTTCGCGTCATAGTTCCCAAAGTGGGGGGTATCATCCGATCATCCCCTTGGGCACAGCCACAGGGCAGCGGATGGCCTCCCGGAGGCTCAAATACTTCGCGATCTGGGGCGGTCGCGGCTCCTGCGGGCGGCTCGTGCGCGACCCTGTGGCCTGTGCTCACACTTTTGCAATTTGCATGCACTTTTGACTTTAGTTTGCTTCCTGCTTAGACTAAGACTTAATCCGCTTGCGCCTACCTTGGCCGCTTGTACCTAGCTACCTTTCCTTCACCCGAGCGGTCGTGGGAGCCGAAGCCGGTACGGAGTCGGAGAGCGGCGGGAGCGCAGACCCCCGGTGCCCCGGCAGCGACCCACGGTAACGCCATGGGTAATGCGACTCTAAGAAAATGGGCCTGCACACACTGGACACTCACACGGGACAAGAGTCAAGACGCACATATGATATATGATGCATGATATGATCTGACGAACGCGTAACGGAACCGCCGCGACCGGGCAACCGGCTCAACCGCGCACGTCACAGATCTCTGTCATCTGTGATCTGAGATCACACACGACGCCACAAATTCAAATACCAGACCGCGGGTCGACCACAGTACTCAGTAGCAGTACGGACTGGTCTCGTCGTGCGGTGGTCGCTTCGCGTTAACGGCGTTAAACCTGGCACCCGGCCTGTGCGCCTTCACTTCTGGCTACTCTCTAAACTGTTACTATCCGGATACATGGCCCCCTTCATGAGCGAAAGCCCGTCAATAACGCCAAAGTCGGCATCGGTGGCCGCGCGCACGCTCGCGAGATCGACGCCAGATGCAATCTCGCGCAGCGTGAGGCCGGAGCCGTCGGGTGCGACGTCGAAGACGCCGAGTTCGGTGATGAGCATCGACACGCAGCGTGCGCCGGTGAGGGGCAACGTGCAGTGGCGGAGCACCTTCGAACGCCCTCTCTTGTCGCAGTGCTCCATCGTGACGATCACCTTGGCGGGAGAGGAGACGAGATCCATCGCGCCGCCCATGCCTTTGACGAGCTTGCCAGGGATAAGGTAGTTGGCCATGTCGCCGTTAGCAGCGACCTGCGCCCGAGCCGAGGGTGGTCGCAATCAGAGGCGCAATCTGAGGCGCAATCAGAGTCGCAATCAGAGGCGCAATCAGAGGCGCAATCAGACCTGCGCCCGAGCCGAGGGTGGTGACGTCGCAGGAGCAATCAGTCTCAATCAGAGGCGCAATCAGAGGCGCAATCAGAGGCGCAATCAGACCTGCATCGAGCCGAGGATGGTCACGTCGCAGTGGCAATCAGTCGCAATCAGAGGCGCAATCAGCGGCGCAATCAGACCTGCATCGAGCCGAGGATGGTCACGTCGCAGGAGCAATCAGTCGCAATCAGAGGCGCAATCAGAGGCGCAATCATGGGCTATCAGAGTCCATCAAGCCTGAGCCCGAGCTGAGGTTGGGCCTCATCAGGCGCAATCAGTCGCAATCAGAGGCGCAATCAGAGGCGCAATCAGACCTGCATCGAGCCGAGGATGGTCACGTCGCAGTGGCCGCCGCGGATCATTCCAAAAGAGGCATCCGCGCTGAAGTACGAAGCGCCGGGCAGTGCAGTCACCTGAGTAGGGACGTACTCCGATACACTCAGCCGCAATCAGCCGCAATCAGCCGCAATCAGTCGCACTCAGCCACCATCAGATGCAATCAGCCGCCATCAGAGGCACTCAGCTCACCGTCTGCTTGCCCGCGTTGATCAGATCGGCATCCTCTTGCCCCCTTGTGGGGAAAGGGCCGACGCCGAGCATCCCGTTCTCGCTCTGCAACGTGATCGAGACGCCTTCGGGAATGAAGTTGCTCACCTGATGAGGGAAGCCATCATAGGTCATCAGAGGTCATCGGAGGTCATCGGAGGTCATCAGAGGTCATCAGAGGTCATCAGAGGTCATCAGAGGTCATCAGAGGTCATCAGAGGTCATCAGGCGCTCACGAGGGTCGGCAGCCCGATGCCCAGGTTGACGTAATCTCCGTCAGCGAGCTCGAGCGCCGCGCGCCGAGCAATCCGCTCTCGGTCCGGCGTCATGGCGTCCCCTTCGGTCCGTTCACCGGCGAGGGTGAGGCGCTCGATACAACGCTCGGACGGTCCCTGCACAATCCGCTCGACGAAGAGGCGCCATCAGCGGGCGCAATCAGATGGCGTAATCAGCCGGCGCAATCAGCCGGCGCCATCAGCGGCGCCATCAGCGGGCGCCATCAGAGGGCGCAATCAGTGAGGTGCAATCAGAGGGCGCCATCACCTGCACGATCCGGTCGACGAAGATCCCCGGCGTGTGGATGTCGTTTGGGTCGAGCGTCCCCGCGGGCACGAGCTCCTCCACCTGCCTCGAGGAGGCAATTAGTGGCAATCAGAGGCAATTAGTGGCAATCAGAGGCAATTAGAGGCAATCAGGAGCGGGCACGAGCTCCTCCACCTCCGCGATGGTGATCTTGCCCGCCGTCGCCACCGCCGGGTTGTGATTACGCGAGGTCATGCGATAGATAAGGTTGCCCTCGGTGTCGCCCTTCCACGCGCGCACGAGGGCAAAGTCGCCAGGCAGCGCCCGCTCCATGATGTACTCCTTACCCTCGAAGAGCTGCGACGCGCGTGGCGTCGAGCCCTTGATGACCTTGCCCGAGCCATCGGATGCGTATCGAACTGGCATGTTGCCGTGATGAACGAGGGTTCCGACACCGGTGGCGGTGAAGAAGGCCGGGATGCCCGCGCCGGCCGCGCGCATCCGCTCGGCCAGCGTGCCCATCGGCACCAGCTCGACATCGATCTCGCCGCTCAGGAATTGCTTCTCGAAGAGAGCGTTCTCGCCCACGTACGAGCCGATCATCTTGGAGATCTGCTTGCCCTGGAAGAGCAGGCCGAGGCCACGCTCGCTCGTGCCCACATTGGAGCTCACCACCGTCAGGTCGCCCACACCCTTCTTTTGCAGCGCAGCGATCAGGTTCTCAGGCACGCCCGTAAGGCCGAAGCCGCCGACGAGCAGCGTCGCGCCCGACGGCACGTCGGCGACGGCATCGGCGGCCGACGCGAAGACCTTGCCGCCGACCGGCACCGTCGACGAGCGATGCCGTCGCGCTGCGGCCAACGTCGTCATCAAGGCGCGACGCACCATGGCGAACGCGCCGTGATGGGCTACTCGAATCTCCTCGGGGCACCTGATCTTTAGAAAGCAGCAGGACGGGGCAAGTTCAAGTCATGCATAGAGTCGGAACCACGTCGCGTGCGATGTACATGTAGTACCAAGTACCTTTGTACTAAGGGACCCAACCTGAAGGTGTGGCCCCAGTCTGCCCCTTCAGCGATGGCGCCCACTGGCATGCCCACGGGCTTCAGGGCGCTTGCTTCGTCTGTCCTTGCCATCCTCGCTGCCATGGCTTCCTTGGCGCTTGCCATCCTCGCTGCCATGGCTTGTTTGGCGCTTGCCATCCTCGCTGCCATGGCTTGCTTGGCGCTTGGGGCGTCGTCGGTGGTGTCCGCTGCCGCCGCCGCTGCGAAGCCTTTGAGGGGTGGGGCCTTCGCTGCGAGCGTCTCCGCCAGCCTCACCGCCCTCGCCATCGCCACCGGCCTCGCCGCCCTCGCCCTCGTCGCCGTCATCGCCACCGTCGCCACCGTCGGCGCTACTGTTGGCACGCCTGCTGCCTGAGCTGCTGCCGCGCAGGTCGCCTGAGGTGCGCCGGTGGCGGTGCCGGTGCCCTTTTCCCGTGTCCCCTCGGCGCGTTGCAGTCGCCTTCTTGAACGAGCCGCCCATCGCGCCCGAAACGGCGCCCGATATGGCGCCCGACACGGCGCTCGCCGCGCCGCCGACCCACTTTTTGAACGAGCCGCTCGCGGAGGCGCCCGCTGCGGCACCACCGCTCACGACGGCGCTCACGCGCTTCAGAAAAGAGGGCGAAGAGTCCGGTGACGTGCCAGCGCCATCCGCGCTGCCGTGGGCGCCATCCGCGCTGCCGTGGGCGCCTCCCGCGCTGCCGTGGGCGCCTCCCGCCGCGCCTCCTATGAGCCGTTTGAATGAGTTCATCCAGGCTGAGTCTCCATGGGCTGCGCCGTGGTCAGCGCCGTGGTCAGCGCCGTGGTGAGCATCGGGGTTGTCAGGGGAGGTCCAGTGGACGGCGGGGGGGCGCCCGGCGTACTCGGCGCCAAGGACATGTTTCCACCACTCTGTTGTGCCCTGACGCTCGCAAAGTGGGAGGGGGGAGGG
>Ga0210242_100275_pt1 | contig 44052 bp, 18 predicted proteins | sample ChrtobMeP5a_16mM_FD_155445 | JGI IMG/M metagenome (GOLD analysis project Ga0210242, IMG submission 155445) | Chrysochromulina tobin associated microbial communities from unialgal haptophyte culture, Seattle, Washington, United States - P5a_16mM | ecosystem: Host-associated > Algae > Haptophytes >... | reverse complement strand
CGTACATGTACATGTCCTGTACATGACTGAGACTAGACAACTAAAGTGACTAAAGTAAGAGAACCTCACCACCGAAACGAGAAACGACAAACGGGGGTGGGGAAGCCGGCGGTAGCACTCTAAACATATTCTACATCCCATGTGGAAACACGCGAAATTGAGAATCGTCGCGCACCCAACCTTCCAAAGTTGGTTTCAAGTTCCAACACTCTACCGGTACCGGTAAACTCTCTATACTTTTCGACGCTTCACATCGATCATCGTCGGAACGTCGCGCCTCTCAGAGACGTGCCGCGACTCGCACGAGGTTGCCACTCTGTCTCATTGATTGGAGAGGACGCAGAACTCACGCTTGTTTGGCCGAGCGTGAGTAGGGGCTGCTAACAAGAGAGTGCGTTGAACAGCTGTTCTATCTCTCTATCATGGTTCTCATCCACCTTGACAAACTTGGTCTGGAACACAACAACATTGCTTGCGCCGCATCAGCTCTGAGGAGCAGCTCAGCTTCCTGTCGAGCTGCTGAGTCAGCACTACTGAGTTCCAGCGCAGCTTCCTTCCGAGCAGCCTCCCGTCTCCCCGCTCGGCAGTCCGTGGCCGTAGTACCATGGATGCCTCAATCCCAGTCTTTCTCTGCAATATGCACGTACGAGAAAGCCGTCGAGAACGATATCCGAATGGTGATGCGGGACCTCGCCACTTCCCCCAAAGAGCTGCCGCGCGTCGGAAGACTTGCTCCAAAGAAGAAACGCCCGCCATCATCGACAATCCTGACCCCCCGCATTCTTGGGATTATCAGCAACGGAGTTGCAAGTGGGCGACCCGGCACCCGTAGCCGCCGCACGGTGCTGGACCAGCTTTTCCGATCGTCACCCTCCATCCCCGAGGCATACGAGATGGCGACCCAAGTTGCCACGTCGCGCCCACCCAGCCCCGGCGAGCGATACCTCCGAGAGCGGCAGCTCCGAGTCAGCTCCGCTACGCTCTCGCAGCCGTATAGCTCCTCATGCGCATCGCCCTCGTTCCTCTCATCGCCCTCATCGCCTGCATTGACCTTGTCACCAGCGCTGTCAAGCGCATCGACGACCGCCGGCGCTGGTGCTAGCTCATCATCCTGCCTAAACCCCATGGTACAGATGCACCATGTACTTCCAGAGGTATAGCGTATGCGCGACCGCGACGGCCGACGCGCGTCCTAGACTCCTAGCTCCGTGGGTCTTTGAAAGACACCGTACACACTGTCAGTAGTCTTGTCTCGACTAATATTTATGCGAGAAGAAAAGTTTGCCGAAGTCCGCAAAAAGTGCACGCAAAAAGCACCCTCACATGCGTTCGATGTTGAAATTCCTCTTCGCGCTGCTGCTCACCCTGCTACAAGCGCCGTCAATAGAAGCCAAGAAGAAAAGGAAACGTAGCCGGCATTCCAAAACCGCTAGTGGCAGTTCCAGCTCGCTCTCCACGTACACGCCGGTGGCACTGGGGATTGGCGTGGGGAGTGAAGGCCGAGAGGCCACACTTGAGGTGCGTCTGCCACCTGCGACGAAGCGAATCTCCATAGAATCGCCCGTGCAGCTTATGAAACACGTGGGCCACGCGTGGGACACAGTCGTCGCACCACACCAGGCTGGTCTGTCCGATCCGCGTGCCGGCCCCGTGAGCGCCGAGCTCTCAGCGGACGAGGCGTGGCATCACTACCAGGCCGCCAAGCAGGGTGTCATCGACTCGGCGCGCTTCCTGGTGGCCTTTAGCGTGGTGCCTTCGCTCCAGCAGGGTGGCGGCGGTAGGCTGCACGCGGCCGCGGCGCGCGGGCTTCTCGACGAGGTTCGGGCACTCCTCGACGCCGATGAGCAGGCAGTCGACGCCAGGGCGGAGGACGGCATGACACCGCTGCACGCGGCAGCTTCCACCGGGCACGCTGCGATCGTCCGCATGCTTCTCAACGCGGGTGCTGATCCGCAGACCACGAGCCGATCTGGCGCCACCGCCCTACACGTGGCAAGCGCGATGGGTCACCTCGAGGCGACGCAAGAGCTGCTGGCGAGTGCTGCGACTCTCGTGGATGCGACGCACAAGTTTGCACAGTGCACTGCGCTTCATTTTGCGGCCGAGATGGGGCATGTCGGCGTGATACAAGCGCTGTGCACTGCCGGCGCCGACTCCAATGCGCGCAAGTCGACGGGCGGTACTCCGCTGCACACGGCTGCCGACTGCGACCAGCCACGTGCGGTACTCGCTCTCCTCTCGCCGCCGTGCAGAGCGAACCATTCAAAGCTGCTCAATGGCGATACGGCACCGCTGTACCTGGCGGCGCAGCGTGGCTTCACGCGCGCCGCGGCCGCGCTGCTCGATGCGGGAGCCGACGTGAACTTTGAGATGCCACGTGGCGGCTTCTCAACGGCCGTCTCGGTGCCTGGTGCAGCCGAGCCACTGCACGCTGGCGGCTTGTACTCAGCAAAGAACACGGAGCGAGCCAACGGCGCGACGGCGCTGCACGCGGCCGTCGAGAACGGGCACAGGGCGACCGTTGCGCTGCTGCTCGAGCGCGGAGCGAGGCAGCTCGCTTCCATGGAAGGCGTCACGCCGCTCGTGCTCGCTCTGCAGTATCGGCATCCAGACATTGCCCTCACGCTCGCGCGGGCGTCGCCGGCTCCCGATCTGAACGTGCGCACGCCGCAGGATGGCAGCACAGCTCTCTTTGTGGCCGCCGGTGCAGGGTACACGACCATCGTGCGCACACTACTCGCGCTCGGCGCGATCGTCGACCTGGCCAACAAGCACGGAGCGACGCCTCTCTCCCATGCTGCGTTGCGCGGCCAGCGAGGTGTGATCTCGCTGCTGCTCGAGGCGGGGGCTTCACCTCGGCTCGGGCCGCCGGAGGACGGGGGGGCGCTGCACGCGGCATTGCGGGGCGGCGTGCTGCGTGGGCGTGCGCTCGCTGCGGTGGTCGACGCTTTGTTGGCGCATGGGGCGGAGGCGCGTGCGAAGGATTCGCAAGGGAATGAGGCGCTGCTTGTCGCAGCGAGTTCAGGGGAGCTGGCCACTTGTGCGACCATACTCCACGCGGGCGCGAACGCCTCCGTCTCGTCCCCGGCACCTTGGGCCGTCACCGCTCTCATGCGCGCCGCCGCCAACGGCCACGTGAGCGTCGTCGAGCTGCTGCTCGCTTCCGGAGCGGAGGCCAACACACGAGCGGGCCCGAGGATGCACGGCGCCACCGCTCTCTACCTTGCAGCGCAGGGGACGCACTCCGCGGCGGTGGAGGCGCTGTTGCGGTCAGGGGCCGCGGTGGACGCCCCTGTCGACGAGGTACACACCACACCCCTCTTCGCCGCTGCGGAGCGCGGCAGTGCGCTGACCGTTCGGGTCCTGCTGCGCCACGGCGCAGACATGCGGCGGGCCAACTGGAATGGGCTGAATGCGGCGCACATGGCTGCCGTCCGAGGGCACGTGGAGGTTCTTGACGTGCTGGCACAGTATGAGTCGCACGGGGAGGAGTGCGCCGAGACAGCGTCGCCCTCAATAGAAGCTTCGCTGTCGGGGTGCCGCACGCCGCCGTGGGAGATGCGAACGCACGACGGCAGCACAGCACTCATTTTAGTTGCAGCAGGCGACGAAGGGCTTGGCGAGAATCCCTCGCGCCAGCTTGGAGCGCTTCGATGGCTGCTGGGCCGAGGAGTGGACGTGGAGGCTCGCCGCTCTGACGGCGCCACGGCGCTCGTGGTGGCCACGAAGGCCGGGCACGCAAGCGCTGTGCGCCTTTTGCTACGCGAGGCGGGTGCTGCCCACAGCGCAGTTGCCAACGACGCGCGCTCGCCGCTCCTCATTGCCACCGAGAGGGGTGACGCAGCTGTCATCCGCGAGCTGCTCGAGGTCGGAGCAGCACGTGACGCGAAGGCGCTCGACGCTGCTGTGGCGCGACGCGAGCCCGAGCTCCTCGCATTGCTCTCTGCGGCGGCTTATGGTGCGCACGAGCGCACCTGAGGGCGGCGTGTTCGTACACGTCGAACCTGAAACGCTACTCGTAGAAACCAGAATCTGTTCCCACGTCCACACACGACACGCACACGAGATTTTAGATTCGTTTCTTATACGTCGCACTATGTACGGCCGACTTCTAACCTCTAACGCGCTCCGCCGCGGCCCGCGCGGGCAGGTGGCCGCTTTACGTTACGTGACGACCATACACCTCAAGGTATCAGACCATCATGCCTCACGCCACGAGTTGCGGGCTCGCGAACCCGAGCATCTCCTTGCTACCTCCTCCCGCCTTGGCCTCTGTCTCAGCCTTGCTCTTGGCAGCTCTCTCCGCCTTCTTCTGTGCCAGCTTCGCCTTGAGGTCCTCCTTTCCCTCCGCCACGGACTTGGCTGACCGGCTGCTGGAGCACTCGAGAGACATCAAGATCAACTGGTCTCTCGCAGGCACCACCGCCGTCGCCTCAGCAGAAGCCTCCGCCGCCGCAGCCTCCGCCGCCTTCGCGGGCGCTGCCCGCAGCGCCTTGACGCTCTCCATCTCCTCAAAATGGTAATCGTAAGCCTCGCTCGGGATTGCAGTGCAATCGACGAGCACCAGAGGCACGAGCTTATCTCTAGCCATGGCGGCCTCGACCAGCTGCAGATCGCTCGGGCCAGGCGGCACGATGAGCTGCAGCACACAACCACCCGTCTGCAGAGCCCGGTCAAGCCCCACCTCGGCTGAGCGCCAATTGAGCAGCTTGCGCTCGAGCACCGCCTCGGGGTCGGTGAGCCCCCCCAAAAGGAAAGCATTATCCACGTTTGGGTTGAAGACGCGAACGCCCTCAACCTCCTCGAGGTAGCGCTGCAGGTTCTCGGCGGTGCGGGTCGGCTCGCAGGCCATGCGCACAAACGCCGGGTGTTTACGATCCAGCTGCGACGCGTCCTTGCGCGAGCGAGTGGATAGGACATGAACTACGGCCGCGTCCGCAAACCTGCGGTGCACCGCCTCGCTCTTGACCATCGCGCCGATCGGGTCGAGGCGTGCGTACACCATCCAGTGGCCCTTCTCGACCGCAAAATCAGCCGCGCACTGCCCAAACTTGTTGCGCACATCCTTATCGGCTCCCTTTTCCAGCAGTAGCTCGACCACATGCCTGTGGCCGTTCCGCGCAGCCTCGATGAGTGGCGTGCGGCCGAAGCGATTCGTGGCCTCCTTGTCGGCGGGCCGCACGGCGAGTGCCGATTTGACCGCCTCGAAGTCGCCCTTCTCCGCGGCCTTCAGAATATCGATCGCCACCCCTGCAGTGCTGCCCGCCGCCGTGGAAGCAGCACATCCTGTGCTAGCACCCTCGCCGCCCGCTTTGAGCTTCTCAATCTCTGCGGCCATTTCAGCCACCTGCGCCGTGAGTTTGGCCGCTTCCGTCATGAGAGCGACTACGTTTATCTTCTCGCCGCGCTCGCTCTGTCCAGGGAGCTCCGCCGATAGCTTCTCTCGCGCCGCCGTCGCCAACGCTGCTACCTCGCGCGCTCGTGGTGACGCCGCCGGGGCCTCCGGCTCAGGATTTGCGGCACGCACGCCCTTGGAGCGGAACGAGCGAAACGAGAGCATGCTCTAGGACGGACCTGTGACGAGAGCATGCTCTAGGACTTGAAACTTGTGACGAAACTGCTACAAGACAGATGAAATTGCTAAAAAACTGCAGAAAGTGCTACAAGTCCCTTTTTCCCCTTTTAAATTTCGGCTGTTGTGGGGGTCGACCACCAGGGGTCAAACCGCCCGCGATTGTCCACCAGCCAGCACCTGCCGTAGCACTGACGCACCCCTTCCGTTCGAGGCCACCGCGTCACGCGCTTCTCCTCTCCCCTCTACTCGCCACCACTTGGCGCCGTCTGGTTGCGTAGCATGGCTTGCAGGATCGCAAGGATTTGATCAGCGCCGCCATGGGGCGCGGCCGAGCGGGTTGCCGGGTAGGGCCGCGCCGTCGCGGGCGACTCCCGCTCCGTGAGCAGCAGCTGCTCGGCCCGTCGCAAGAGCTCGAGGTCGCCCGCCTGCGTGTGGCAGTTGAGCAGGTTGCGAAGCTGGCGAGTCCACAACTCAGCGAGAGGGACAGGCTGCGCGTGGTCGTTGGTCCAGGGCACGTTGTACGAGCGGACTATGAGCTTGCAGTGCTCGAGAGTGAGCAGCCGGCCACCGTGGAAGACGTCCACGAAGACGCGCTCCTCTCCCACCGCCTGTGGTCGAGTGGCCACGAGGAAGTGACCGGGTAATCCTATCATGTCGAGCTCAACCCCGACACGTGAACACACTGCCGCGAACAGGACCGAAAGGGAGATTGGGATGCCCATCCGAGTAGCGAGCACACGGTCGAGCAGCGAGTTGCCCACCGAGTAGTAGTCCTCCGTGTTGCCCCGGAAGCCATCCTCCTCGAAGAGCATCCGACTCAGTTCGGTGACCGCTGAGAGAGCCGTTACAGGTAGTGCAAGGCGAGCCCGGAGGCGCTGCGCGAGCGCTTCAAGCTCGGCGGTCACCTGCGCCGGGTGCGCGGGCACGGGCCGGAGGCATGGGGCGTGGGGTGGGGATCGGGAGGAGTCTGGGTGGAGTGGGTGGCACCGAGGGTATAAGCGGCGGAGCGAGAGCGAGCGCGCATGGCCAAGGCCTCGGGAGGAGGGAGCAAGGGCACAGCGACACGCAGCGCAGAGAGCTGGGGAAAGGGCGTGCGCGCGCCCACGCACATCGATGATTGTCTCCGGATGCAACAGCTGCTCACACGTGCGGTATAACTCGACCAGCAACATCGCACCCACCTCGACAGCCGGAGGCGAGGCCGCCGAACTGCCCGAGCGCGAGCTGGAGGCCTGCGCACTCGCCATGGCACGGCGCCACTTGCCGAGCACCACCGACTCATTGAGCGCCACCACGGCCTTTTTGGCCTCCTCGCGCACCGCCTGCTCGAGTCCTTCGGCCGGAGCTGCGCAGGTCAAGAGCCTTCCAGTAGCGATCGCCGCCACCCTGTCCTGCACCTCCTCGCCAAGGCACAGCAGCTCTTGCCACGCGGAGAATCGTGAGCGCTCATTGCACAGGGCGACGATGCAACGCTCCGCTTGCCGATCTTTGGCGTGACGACGTCCAAACTCACGACGCCAGCTGCTGGGCTCCACTGCAGGATGCTTCCAACGATCGCGGTACCGCCTCTCCCATTCGGCCTCGTCGGCGGCGACCGCATTCAGGCGACGACAAGTAGAGGACAGATTGACTACGTCGACGACGGATGCGAGCGTGAGCGTCGTGACTTGCGGCAGCAGGTCATCTGGCAACGACAGGAGCTCCATGTAGACTTCGTCCGCCATACTCTCAGCAGCGTCGTCCGGGTAGGCTTGACGACGCAGGTCTTGGAAAGATACCATGGACGTGGGTTCGTCAGATTCGTTCTTTCTGTCGTTTCAGATTTCACAGTAGTATCGACACGCATAAGTGTATTCTCTTGCGCAAAGCGGCCGTAAGTACAGAGGCCTGGGGCTGTTCGCGTTTGACAGTCGCTCCCTCCTCGTCCCCTCGTGCACGGACGCGTGAACGAGCTAGTACGACGACCACATGGTGGACGACGCTCGTTCCGCAATCGGAATCGCACACGAATCGTTTACAATTAGTTTTGTGGCGTCGCGTTCTTGTTCATCTTAGTCTCGAGTACTTGATAAATTACTCGTGTATCGAGGATGCCCCACAAGTTCAACAACCCCCATGCAAGATGCAACATGCACAGACGAGGTGCACATAAATACGGGAGGGAGAGGGGCGTACAACGTCCCTCCACTCCGTCTGGGCCCACACGCGCACCACACAAGCATATGCAAAGGGGTGCGAGGCGTACACCGCGTACCCCCGTCCCTCCACTGGGCCACGCAAAGACCGCGCGCCGCTCTTTTATCAGTCACCGCATCGATCCCCGCACACTTCACAAGTCCAGTTGCGCTGCAACGCAGCAACGGTAACGGCATCACGCCTCGCGAGCTGCCACCCCCGGGGCACCCGCCCCCCAGACACGCCGCTCACCAAAAACGGGTGCGACCGTGCAGTCCGACTTGCACGCAGTCGGCCAGCTGGCCGTTACTCTACCGTTACTCCTCCTCCTCCTCGTCGACGTATTCCTCCTCCTCCTCATACTCCTCCTCCTCCTCCACCACCACTGCTTCCTTTGAGGACCTTTTCGAGACAGACTCGTGGGCTCCCTGAGAGGAAGACATGGTACCGCCCCCCGTCGCCGCAGCGATAACGTCCTCCTCATCCGCCTTCCCAAGCAGATTCTGCATGAAGGCATCCACCTTGGCGCCCGCCCCCAGGGGCGCCACATTCCGATACTTATCGTAGCCGCAACGCGCGATCAAAGCAGGCAACTCCTCGGGGGTGATGCCCGACGACGGTGTAGCCGCCGATGCGTAAAAGGCAGCCTTGACTTGAGGTTCGGTCAAGCGCACCTGGTGGCCGTGGACCTTGACATTCGAGATGAGCAGCTTCGCCTCGAGGGCCTTTATCCACTGGTCGATCTCGAGGAAATCTCGACCCTCCGAATACATCTCAAACATCTCCTGAATGGCCTCCGCGCTGTTCGACAGCGCACCCTGCACCTCTGATAGCGTCAGAATCTTGTCCGCAAAGCGCTGCGAGTAATCCTCGTCGCGAGCATTCGGAATCACCTGCTCGCTGAGCATCCTGATGAGGCAGTCGGGCAGCGGCACCGTGGCGAACTGGTCCGCATTTTTCTGATCCTTGCCCTTGCGCATGCCGTACTGCGGGTTGGCGCGGAAGAAGGAGATGCGCACGAGCATCGTGAGGAACTCATGCAGCTCGAGGACGTCGTCATTCGAGCCCGCGTTGGCCTTCGTGAATTGGCCCACCATGGTGTCGAACCCGTACTTGTCGGTGATCAGGTTGGCCTCGATGACGAAATCGTGGAACTCCTCCATGTCCATGTCGGTCGCGGACCCGAGCAATGACGAAGCCGAGTACGCCCGGAAGATGGACGCAAGAGCCACACGCTTGTCATGAAGCACAGCGTGGACCTGCTTCTCCCATAATGGGAATCCAGGCAGAGTCGACAGATTCAGCTTGCGCCACAGCGCCACCCACGCCGCATCTCCCTGCGGCTCGTAGCGCTCGGCGTGGATGTACGTCGCCTTCTTGATCACCTGCTCCTCGTTGAGGTCGCCAAGAATGTTGGCGATCATCGCCGCCACCTTGCCTCCGGTCGTGATCTCGTTGATCGGACGGTACTTGTCGACGCCGCAGCGCGCGATGCACTCGAGCAGCTCCTCAAAGTCCAGTGACACGTCTTCTCCACCGCCCACCTCCTTCTGCCCATTGACAAACGCCGCCTTGGCCTGCGGCACCGACAGGCGGCATTTGAACTCAGTGCCCACGCGGTCATCGCCCACGATGTCCGAGCCCTGCATGCACGTGAACGTCCCAATGACGTTGAGCTTCTCGAGCGCACCAATCCACTGCGACATGCCCACCTTCTGGTTGTCGTCGAGCGGAATCGAGGCGTACCATGCCTGGAGCCGAGGGCGCGCTTCGTTGAGCGCCTGCACCACCTCGGGCATCTGCATCGTCTTGACGCGGAACTCGGCCGCGTCGTCGCGGTGCGCCTTGAGCAGGATGCACTCGCGCAGCGTCTGCTCCAGGCACTGCGGAACAGGCAGCAAGGATTCCTGATGCTCCATAGTCAACTCTCCGAATTCGGGGTTGAGCCGGTAAAACGAAACACGCGTGACGACGTTCAGGAACTCGTAGAGGACGAGCTCCGCGTTGGCCGCAGGTCCAGCCAAACCCTTGCCGCTCTTGTCGGCGCGCGAAAACTGCTCTTTCATCTGTTCGAAGGTGTAGGTCGCCGCGGCGGCGCCCTTGGCCACCTGCAGCCGTGTCTCCAGGCCGACATCGACCACAAAGTCGTGGAACTCCTCGATGTCCATAGTCTTCGAGGATTCGTCACTCGCGGCCTCGCCGACCGACTTACAGTAGGCCCGAAAGATGGAGGCGAGCTCGCGAAAGTTGGTGTGCAGCAGGTCGTGCACCTCCGCCTCCCAAAGCGGGAAGCCGTACAGGCCCTGCAGGTCGAGCCGCTTGAACTCGCTGAGGAAGGCCGCGTGCTCTTCGGGCGACTCGTCCTTCAATGGCACCGAATCAGAGATGTCGTACCGCACGGCGCGGATGTACGTCGCCTCGCGCATGCAGTCCTCCTCCGACTTCTCGCCGAAAAAGTTTTGAAGGAAGGCCTTGACCTTTGCAGCGGGATCCATTTGCTTAATCGACTGGTACTTAGCATTCGCAATGCGCGCGAGGCACTCGAGCCACTCGTCGAAATCAAGCACCGATTGCTCGCTCGTTGCGTCGGCCTGCGCCACACCGAGCTGCTCGGCGCTCTGCGAGTCCATGAAGGCGGCCTTGCACGTGGGGATCGAGAGGCGGCACCTGACGACGCCCTTGGTCGACTCATCGCCGGTGATCTCGGACATCTGCTCCACTTCCCACTCCCCCACGATGTCCTGCCGGTCGAGCACGCGAAGCCACTCCTGGAAGCCAATCTTGTCCGACACGGCCATGCCCTTCTGATCGGAGTCGTCGAGAACCTTCTTGTCGTACCACTCCTTGAGCTTCGGCTTGTACACGTCGAGCACTGCAATCATCTTGGGATCTTGCATCTCCTTGCTGCGGAAGGCCGCCGAGTTCTCACGCTTGGCGCGGGGCAAGATGACCTCATTGAGCATGTTGGAGAGCGCGAACGCCACCGGAACGACCTCTTCCTTGTCCATCTTGCCGTCATTATCCTTGTCTTTCCACAGCCCGAAGTCTGGGTTGGCGCGCCAGAAGGCGATGCGCACGAGCATGTTGAGGAACTCGTACAGCACGAGCTCCGCGTCCTTCTTGGCCTCCTCGCCGTTCGACTTGCCAGCGAGCTTCTTCTCGGGCTTCTTCTTCCACTCGGGCACGTCATTCATCTTCGACTGAGGGTCGCGCTTATCGTCCTGCCGCTGCGCGCGCACTTGCGCCACATTCGTCGCGTTCGCCTTGATGAACTGGTTCTGCATCATCTCGAACTTGTACTTCTTCGTCTCGAGGCCGACGTCGACGACGAAGTCGTGGAACTCATCCATCGACATCTCCATCGCGTCCTCGGCGCTGTCCTCCGAGATGGAGCGCGTGTACGCGAGGAAGATGAGCTGCAGCTCCTTGAAGAGGGGGTGCAGAAGGTCGTGCACCTCCTTCTCCCACGTGGGCCAAAGATGCACATCCATGATCGTCATGCGGTCCCAGCACGCGAGCCACTTTTCGAGGTCCTTTTGGGACTCGCCCTTGATGGCGCGTGTATCGCGCGCCGAGTCGTACCGAACGACGTGGATGTACGTCGCCTCGATGACAACCTCTTCGGCCGTCTTCTCGTTGAGCAGATTCTGAATGAAGCCCTTGACCGCCTGCGCAGGCGAGACCTCCTTCACTGCACGATACTTGTCGATCCCGAGGCGGGCACAGCACTCGAGGAATTCGTCAAAGTCCAAAACGGCCATCGCGTCGTTGCCGTTGCTCTGGCCAACTCCGAGCGAGTCCGACGGCTGCGAATCCATAAAGGCCATCTTCACCTGCGCCATCGAGAGGCGCCACGTGTACTTGGTCTTGCACGCGGGGTCGCCCGTAACGTCCGACTGGCGGTAGCACTCCCACGTGCCAACGAGGTCCTGCTCGCAGTGCGGGCCCGGGTCGGCGCAGATGGAGAGCCACTGCGCCATCTGGAGCTTGCTGGACACGTCGTTGACTTCGGCATTCATGGCCGTCGTCTGCTTCGTGTCGTCCGCGCAGGTCTTCTTATACCATTCGTCGAGCTTGGGCCGGTAGTCGTCAAGGACCTTGAGCACGGACATCTCGGACATGATTTTCTCACGGAAGATGGCCGACGTGTCCTTGCGCGCCCTCGGCAGAATCTCGTCCTCGAGCATCGTGCGCAGGCAGCCCGGCAGGTGCTTGACTGGCTTCTGGTCGCCAAAGTTGCCGAAGGTCGGGTTGGCGCGCTGGAAGGCGATGCGCACGAGCAGATTCATGAACTCGTACAGCACGAGTTCCGCGTCCTTTTTGGCCTCCTTGCCGTCGTTCGTCCCCTTGACCTTACCCACGACCTTGGTGGTGCGCCCAGTGGCGAGGGTGTCACCCTTGCCGACGAGGTGGTCCATCTTGGTTTCTGCGGAGCGGCGACCCTCGGAGTGCTGGTCGCGGACTGCCGCGCTGTTGGTCGCGTTCGCCTTGATGAACATGTTGGTCATCAAGTCGAAGCTCACATGCTTCGTCTCGAGGCCGCACTCAACGACGAAGTCGTGGAACTCGGACATCTCCATCTCCATCGCGTCCTCAGCCGTGTCGGAGCCGAGCAGCGAGCGGCAGTAGGCGAGGAAGATGAGGGTGAGCTCATTGAAGTGCTTCTGGAGCAGGTCGTGCACACCCTTTTCCCACAGCGGGAAGTAGTAGATGTCTGAGATCTCGAGCCGCTGCCACACCTCGAGCCACTTCTTGTGCTCCTTGAGCGTCTGGTCAGAGAGAGGCTGCGAGTAGCGCTTCCACTGGTAGCGCTGCGCCTTGATCAGCGTGGCCTTGTTCAGGCACTCCTCCGTGTTCTCCGTGCCGAGCAGGTTCTTGACGAAGTTGATGATCTGCGCGGCCGGAGACATCTGCTTGATCGGCGCATACTTTTCGAGCGCGCAGCGTGCGATGCATTCCTTGAACTCGTCAAACTCGAGCGTGGTCGATGCGCTATCCGCGGTCTGCTGGCCAACCCCAAGCTGGTCCGGATTCTGGGAGTCGATGAAGGCAAATTTGGCTTGCGGCATCGAGAGAGACACTTTGAAGATGTTGCGACAGCGCTCGTCGCCCGTGATCTCGGAGTCCTGGTAGATCTGCCACGAGCCCACCTGCTTTGGCGGCGTGAAGCCCGGCTGCGGCTCGTTGTTCGACTGCATCTGGCCCCACCCCTTCTTGAGAAGTTCTTGCCACTGATCGAACTTCATCTTGCGCCCCTTGCCCTGCAGGAACATGGACTGCGTGTGCACCTCGAACCACACCTTGAGGCTTGCCTCGCAAGAGTCAAGGGCCTCCTGCATGGACTTGTCGTTCTTGAGCTTCTCCTTGAAGATGGCCGAGTCGTCGCGCTTGGCGTTGGGCAGCACGACCTCCTGGAGCATCTGCACGAGGCAGTCGGGCAGTGGGATGAGCTTCGTAGCGAGCTTGTGGATGCCGTGGTACGGGTTGGCGCGCCAGAAGGAGATGCGGATGAGCACCTCGACGAACTCGTACAGCACGAGCTCCGCGTCCATCTCCGTGTCCTTCTGGGAGGCGGCCGATTTGGTCTTTGTGGCCACGACCAGCGCCTTCGAGGTCGAGCCGGCCCCAACCTCCTTGGCGGCCGCCGTGCCCTGCTCGGCCTTGCGCTGGAAGTGAGCCTCATTCGAATTGGTTGCATTGGCCTTCTTGAACATGTTCATCATGACGTCGAAGCGCAGGTGCTGGGTCTCGAGGCTCACGTCCTTGACGAAGTCCTTGAACTCGCTCATGGTCATCTCCACCGCGTCCTCAGCTGTGGTCGAGCCTCCGATCGACTTGGCGTAGTGTGCAAAGATGTTGGTCAGGTCGGGGAAGACCGCCTGCATGACCTCGAATACATCCTTCTCCCAGAGCGGGAAGTAGTGCAGGTCGGCGATCGAGATGTTCTGCCAGCAATCGATCCATTTGCGGTGGGCAGCGAGGGATTGGCCGTTGAGCGGCTTGGCCAGCTTCCAGTCGAAGCGCTCCGCGTGGATGTACGTGGCATCACGGATGACAGCCTCGTCCGTCTTCTCACCAAGAATGTTCTGGAAGACGCCGCGCACGCCGTCGGCGAGCGACATAAGCTTGATCTCGCCGTACTTGTCGCGCGCACAGCGGCAGAGGCACTCGAGGAATTCCTCAAAGTCGAGCGTCGCCATCGCGTCATCCTCCGTCGCGTCGCCAGCGCTCATCTGCTCGAGCGACTGCGAGTTGAGGAACGCGAACTTGGCCTCGAGGGTCGAGAGGCGGCACGTGAACTTCTCCCTGCACCGCTCGTCGCCCGTGATGTCGGACTCGCGCGAAACGGTGCAGTCGCCCACGAAGGCGCCCTCGCCGAGACCACCACCCTCCTTGCCGCTGCCCGTCGTCCGCGCCTTCTCCATGTGCTTGGAGCCTTTGGTCTTCGAGAAGTGCAGGTAGCCGCGGCAAACGTCCATCCAGGTCTCCATCGAGAGCTTGTTGTCCGTCTTGCCCTTGAGAGCCGTGAGCTGGTTGACCTCGTTGTAATAGAAGACGAGCCGCTCGCGGTACTCTTCGACGGCCGCCTGCACCTCAGCATTCGATAACAACTCCTCGCGGAAGAGCGAAGACTGATCCTGCTTGGCGTTCGGGATGACGACCTCCTCGAGCATCTTGCGCAAGCAGCTGGGCAGCTCAACCAGCTTTGAAATGTTGTCGTACTGCCCATGCTTCGGATTGGCGCGCATGAAGGAGATGCGCACGAGGCAGCCGAGAAACTCGGAGAGCGTCAGCCGATTGTCAGGCTTCGCAGGCTTCTTCGCCTCGACGCCCTCGCGCTTAGTTTTGCCTTTCTCCTCCTTAGGCAGTGGAATCGGCGCGTCTGGGAACGCGCCTTTCTTGGGCGAGATCGGCCTATTGACCGCTTGCTTGTCGGCAGTCACCTCCTGCTCGGCCACAACGGTCGCGTTGCGCCTTTCCCGCATCCGTTGCTCGAATGCCTCCATCGTGTTCGTTGCATTCGCCTTCGCAAAGATAACCGACATGGTCGTAAAGTTGATCATGCGCGTCTCGAGCTTGGCGTCCTTGACGAAATCGTGGAACTCCTCGAGCTCAATCTCTAGCGCATCCGCCACGGAATCTACCCCCGAGACGCCCTTGGAGTAGTGCGAGAAGATGCGCATGAGCGCGGAGAAGTGCTGCTGCAGCGTGTCGTGCACGCCCTTCTCCCAGAGCGGGAAGTGGTGCACATCGATAAGCGTCACCTGCGACCAGCACTTGAGCCAGAGCTTGTGCTGCGCGGGCGAGAAGCCGGGGAGCATCTTGGTCTGCTTCTGCCAGTCGTACCGGTCCGCCTTGATCACGGTCGCCTCCCACATGCACATCTCGGGCGTCTTCTCAGAGAGCAGGTTACGCAAGAAGGAGCGAGTTGCATCCGCCATCGTCATCGCCTTGCGGTCGTGCGAAGGCAAGAACGTTTTCATCAGATGCTCGTACATATTGACCGCGCAGCGCGCGATGCACTCGCCCAGCTCAGTAAAGTCAAGCGTGGCGACCGCCGATGAATCGGCGTCGACGTCGCCCGCCTCCACCTGCTCGATAGTTTGCGAGCGCAAAAAGTTCCAGCGGCACTGCGGGATCGACAGCGCCGCCTTGAATGTGATCTGGTTCTTGCGTGAGGTGCGCTCGTCGCCTGTGATCTGCGACTCCTGCTGAACCGACCACTCTCCCACCATCTTGGGGCAAGGCGGCTTCTTGCCCGACTCTTTTTGTTCGGAATCGGGGCCGTCCATGAGGGCAACCCACAGCGAGTAGGTCATCTGCGGGTTGGGGTTTTGAGTCGTACGCTCCTTGCGCAAGATGGGCCGCAGCCAATTCTGCAGCTTCTCGCGATACTCGCCGAGCACCGCCTGCGTCGACGCATCGGACGCAAGCACCTTCTTGAACTCGCCCGAGGTGTCGCGCTTCGCCTTGGGCAGGATGCACTCCTCGAGCAGGATCTGAGTCGACTCGGGCACCGGCGTGAGGTCCTTCTTGTTGTACTTGGAGCCCCACTGCGGGTTGGCGCGCCAGAAGGCCACGCGCACGAGCAGATTGATGAACTCGAAGAGGTTGAGCTGCGCGTCCACGGCGGCCGCCTTTTGCGCCTTTCGTGAGGTCGCTGCTTCCACCTTGGGCGTCTTCGGCGGCTTCAGCTTGTTTCGGTCGGAGCTGCCAGAGTTGGCGATCGCCGTCTGCGCATTCGCGGATGTGAAGTGGCGCGTCACCTCGTCGACCTTGAACTCCTTTGTGCAAAGGTCGGTGTCCTTGGCAATGGTCAGAAACTCCATCAAGCCGACCCTGGTGGCAGAGCCGATCGACTCCGAGCCGGCAATCGACGAGCCGCAATAATGCAGGAAGATGGATTGCAGCTCGGGGAAGGAGGCCTGCAACACATCATGCAACTGCGTCTCCCACAGCGGGAAGCCGTGCAGATCCTTGAAAGTCATATTCTTCCAGCACACGAGCCAGTTCCTGCGCTGCGCCTCCTTAACCTTCTCGTCGAAATCGGCCGCGCCGTCCGCATTCGCCTCCGAGGCCACCGCCTCCGTTATGACCTCCATCTCCGTCGCCTGCCCGAGCACATTCTGCAGCATCGCGCGCACGCGCGAAGCAAACGACATCTGCAGAATCGCCGAGTATTTTTTTTCGCCGCAGCGCGCCAGAGCCTCGAGCATGGAGGGCAGGTCATACACTGGCTGACCGACCGCCAGCAACTTGGGATCCTGCGTCGACAGGAAAGCGTGACGCGCCTGGAGAATGGTCAGCTCGGATTTGTGTGTCACCTGCAGCCCCATCGCATCTGTCACTTCAATCGACTTGGTGCCTAGGCATCCCTTCTCGTTCAGGAAATTGGTGAACTGGGTGTACATGTCAGTCTTGGTCGCCTTTGACTTCTCGCTGAGCTTTTCGAGCCACTCCTTAATCTTATCCGAATAGCTCTCCACAACACCTTGCGCCTCGACGTCCGATTTGAGCGCAGTACGGAACTCGATGTTTGTGCCCTTGTCCATGCGCGGCAGAAACTCGTTCATGATCATCTGGACGCATTGGATGACCGGCACCGTCTCCTCTTTCTTCCCCGCTGACTCCTTGGCAAAGACGTACCGCGGGTTGTCACGGCAAAAGGCCAGCGTGACGAGCAGCGTGAGAAAGTTCTCCATCCCCAGATCCACCGTCTCTGGGTTCGGAATGGCCTTGCCGCCACCAACACCACCACCGCCCTTTGGCGAGCATTGCGCGAAGAGGCGTGACATTGCATCAAAGTCAAAGACCTTGAGCTCGAGGTTTGCATCCTTGACAAGTTTGCGGAAGCCGGCGAGCTTCAGGCGCGTCGCCGCCGTGATCGTTGCACACTCGGATCCAAGTTTGCAGTATTGGACGAACACAGCAACGAGCTGTTCGTATTTATCCTTCAGTGTCGCCATGACCTCTTCTGTTGGGCAGTGTGGCAAGCCGTCAAGGTTGACGGCTTTGAGCACCTCCTCCATATTGGTAGGTGGAATGTAGGTAGAAGCACTAACCGAATCGACCTCAGGTTGAGGAGGGCCTTCGTCTGCGCCATCCTTCCCCTTACCTTTGGCACCTTTGGCAGCTACGGCTGCCTTGGGAGCCATGACGGACCAAACTCTCCACGAGTCCTGCTCGACACTTTTTGGGCACGGAGAAGATTCTAGCCCCAAAAACGAAACTTTTTAATAACACACTCTGACACAAATTAATTCACAACGACGGGGGGTCCGAGTTTCTGCTCGGTGGACCTCCCAAACGGCACAGTACTGTAGGTGTGAATCCCCAGCGGGCCTACCCGGTAGGCAGGGCCGATGCGTTCATCGCAATGTAGGTCGCTGCTCTTGGCGCTTCATGTACATATGTGCCTCGTCACGCAGACGAACGGATTCCGCCTGCCCACGGTGGCTATGGCGCTCGAGCGCATGCACGCGGCGGGCCCAGCAGCCAGCGTCGCGTCGCCTCGCGGTGTGCGAATTCTCGTGCTCGAACCGGGAGAGCCCGGCTACAAGCGACAGCGTTTAAAGAACTTTTGGGGCAACCTGTTTCGCAGGAAGAAGGCACAGTCACAATCGAACTCCAGCAGCGGCACAGCAGCAAAATTAGATCAGATTAAGAAGCAATTAGATCGAATGCCAACAGCAGCTCAAGTGCCTCCACTGCCGCCAGCAGCAGCGAAATACCCTTCGCCGCCAGCAGCAGCGAAGGCGCCTCCGCCACCGCCACCATCACCAGCAAAGCCACCTCCTCCGCCGTCGCCAACGCCGACAAAACTGCCTCGGCCACCACCATCGCCGTCGCCACCTGCGCCTCCGCAAGCGCCCCTGCTGCTGGAGCTCGAATTCCGTGATAAGGACGGTGACGTGATCAAGCTGCGCCGTTGCGGTGGTTCCGTGGTGGACTACATGGTAAACGGCGAGTTGAAAATTAAAGACGCGGTGCTCGAGACTGGGCCTGGACCGGAGCCTTGGATCAAGCTGAGCGGTATCGACCGGCTCGACTGGAAGTTCAAACTGTCACGTGGCTCCTTCAAAGACATCATCATTGATCTGACCGTTCCTTCGGACCCAACGGACGCTGCTAAGGCGCTCACCCTGCTAGACTGAAGGGTGGGATTATAATGAAGTGGATAACATCCGCAACGCACTGGCACGAGGACAGATTAGGAGACATATTGAAAGCATGAGAAAACTTGTCGCGGTGACAGCCTGACAGAACGTTGTTCTCACGTTTGTAAATTATGTAAAGAGATGCGCATAAATTCATACAGCGGAGATCTATATATATATGCGAGTGAGGGTGGGCATGTCCTGGCCCAAGTCAGTAGTCACATGATGCCCCCTTGGAAGCAACAAAACCCTTGACAAATCATCTTCGATTTTTGAGATGTTGACCCGCTTTACGTATTGCGATTACGTTTGCAAACATGACTGCAATTTTCTTTTCCAGCCCACGTTGACGCTTGCGAAAGCTCATTGTGTGAATGTCACGCGAATGCGTGTGAATGTTGCCACGTGAGCAGCCTTGGGCGCAGAAAGGTGCAGGGGCCTGTGCGATCGTGCGTCGTCGCTCGCACAAGCGCGCGCGGATGGCGGACGTCGCGAGCCTTTTTGGCGGTGATGCGGCCGACGACACGGCGAGCCTCTTCGGTGGCGCCGCCCCAGGCTATGATCCATACGGCCAGCCCGCCGCGGCCGCGGCGCCACTAGGCTCTCCCTGGACCACTGGCTTCACTCCAGAGGGCTTTCAATACTGGTTCAACGAGAGCACTGGCGAATCGTCGTGGTACCCGCCTGCTGATATGCCACCGGATACCGTCAGCGGTGCCGCGCAGGTGCCATCGGCCACCGATCAGTCCATCTACTCGTCAGCGCCATCAGACACATATGGGTACGGGCAGCAGGCAGGCGCAGCAGACGGCAGCGAGTTCTTCAACGCAACTCCTGCGGCCACTGATGGCAGCGACTTCTTCAACGCACCGCCTGCGGCTACCGACGGAAGCGACTTTTTCGGTACGGCGTCTGCTCTGTCGGTGGCGAGCGACCTCTTTGGTGCGGCGCCACCAGGCGCACTGCCCGTGGCTGCCGACCTCTTCGGAGCCGCTGCTTCGCAGCCTGCGGTACCGGCCACGCTCTTCGGTGCGCCTCCCTCGGGGCCGGACGTCCTCGCCCTATACCCGGCGGCGTCCGATCTTTTTGGTGCGTCGGCGGCCGCACCTGCCGTTCCTGCGGACCTCTTCACGGCACCTCCACCACCAGAACGCGCGCCCGCAACCGCGCCGGCGCCGGCCGCAGTGCAACAAGCTGCAGCGGCACAGCAAGCTGCGGCGGAGGCGGCAAAGGCGGAGGCGGCAAGGCTGGCAGCGGCGGAGGCGGCCAGGTTGGAGATGGAGGCTCAGATGCGGGCTGAGGAGGAGGCGTGGGCGGCGGAGGCGGCCGCGGCAGAGGCGGCCGCGGCGGAGGCGGCGGAGGCGGCCGCGACGGAGGCGGCCGCGGCGGAGGCGGCCGCGGCGGAGGCGGCCGCGGCGGAGGCGGCCGCGGCGGAGGCGGCCGCGGCGGAGAAAGAGGCATGGACGGCCGCGGCGGCACCCTCTTCGCCCGTGATGCGGGCGATGATGGAGGCGGCAGCGGCAGAGGCGGAGGTGGAGGCGGAGGGCACCGCATATGCCGAGATGCCCGTCGACAGCCCGTGGGTAGGCCCAGGCTACACGGACGAGGGCTACCCGTACTGGTACAACAACCTGACCGGCGAGTCGTCATGGGTCGATCCGCACGCGCCGCCCCAAGCCGCTGCCGAAGGTGCAGGGGCGATTGGCGGTGAAGCCAATGGCGACGGGTACGGGTATGGGAATGGTTATGCCAGCCATGATGAGTTTGGCAACCCGCTCCCAGACCAGTTGGCAGAGGCCGAGGCGTATGGCCAGCAGCCGCCGCAGGCGGGCGCAGCAGACGGCAGCGACTTTTTCAACGCGCCACCTGCGGCTAGTGACGGCGGCGACTTTTTCGGAGCCCCACCTGCGACCGCATTCGAGGTACAGGCAGTGCATGCTCCCATCGAGACTGCCGGCATGCATCGCTCCGCGACCGAAGGCCTTCTGCTAGCTGAAGGCGGGGCGTCGTGGGCTGAAGTGGACGACGAGTTTGCTGGAGGCGGCTTTCCTCCAACGACCGCGACTCTCTTCGGCGCTTCTCCACCGCCTCAGGGCGATGCAGCTGGTCTGTTTGGCGCACCACCTCCCTCGGCCTCTAGAAATGACGCTACCGCCCTCTTCGGCGCACCGCCTAAAGATGGCGATGCGGCCGCGCTGTACGGGGTCGCACCACCGCCTCCGTTGAGCCTGAGCGCCCTCGCGAGCGCCTCGAAGCAGCCTTCGCCTTTCTCGGCCCAGCCCTCGCCCTTGCCCTCGCCTTCGACCATCTCGCAACCCGACGCGGCGGCGCTCGTCGAGCCATCGGCCGCCGGCCCGCCACCGCCTCCGACCCTCGGAGCTCTGAAGGGAGGCCCACCGACAGGCCCGCCGACAGGGCCTCCGACAGGCCCCCCGCCGACAGGCCCGCCGACAGGGCCTCCGACAGGCCCCCCGCCGACAGGCCCGCCGACAGGGCCTCCGACAGGCCCCCCGCCGACGGGCCCGCCGACGGGCCCGCCGACAGGGCCACCGAGTCGTTCGGGCAGCAGCGGACGGCGCCCGCCGACGCGCTACGTGGACACTTTCAACTCGGGCGGTGACCCGGGTGAGAGTGCCGCCGAGAAGTTGCCGCCATCCGCCGCACTGCCGCCATCCGCCGCACAAGCAGCGCCGCCGACACCGTTGGCGCCGCCCGGCGCGGGGACGCCCGCGGCCATGGGCATCAGTCTCGGCGGCGCCGGCGGCCGCGGCGGCAGCATGCCACCTGGTAGCCCGGGTGGTTCAGCGGATGCCATCCTCGATGATCTCGACGATCTCTTCGGAGCTGCCAAGGCCACGGCCGGCGCGCCTCCGCCATCATTTGTTGCGGCGCAACAAGCTGCGGCGGCACAGCAAGCTGCGGCGGCACAGCAAGCTGCAGCGGAAGCGGCAAAGGCGGAGGCGGCAAGGCTGGCAGCGGCGGAGGCGGCCAGGTTGGAGATGGAGGCCCAGATGCGAGCTGAGGGGGAGAGAGCGGCCGCGGCGGAGGCGGCCGCGGCGAAGGCGGCCGCGGCGGAGGCGGCTGCGACAGAGGCGGCCGCGGCGGAGGCGGCTGCAGCGGAGGAGGCCGCGGCGGAGGCGGCCGCGGCAGAGGCGGCCGCGGCGCAGCAAGCTGCAGCGGAGGCGGCCAGGTTGGAGATGGAAGCTCAGATGCGGGCTGAGGAGGAAGCGTGGGCGGCGGAGGCGGCCGCGGCGGAGGCGGCCGCGGCGGAGGCGGCTGCGGCGGCCGCGGCGGCCGCGGCGGAGGCGGCCGCGGCGGAGGCGGCCGCGGTGGAGGCGGCCGCGGCGGAGGCGGCCGCGGCGGAGGCGGCGGCGGCGGAGGCGGCCGCGGCCGAGGCGGCCGCGGCGGAGGCGGCCGCGGCGGAGGCGGAGGCAGCCGCGGCTGCGGCGCCGGTTGCTGGGGCGGATATGACGAGTGCGCCGGAGGAGGCGATGGCGGCGGAGGGCATCGCATATGCCGAGATGCCCGTCGACAGCCCGTGGGTAGGCCCAGGCTACACGGACGAGGGCTACCCGTACTGGTACAACAACCTGACCGGCGAGTCGTCATGGGTCGATCCGCACGCGCCGCCCCAAGCCGCTGCCGAAGGTGCAGGGGCGATTGGCGGTGAAGCCAATGGCGACGGGTACGGGTATGGGAATGGTGATGCCAGCTATGATGAGTTTGGCAACCCGCTCCCAGACCAGCTGGCAGAGGCCGAGGCGTATGGTCAGCAGCCGCCGCAGGCGGGCGCAGCAGACCAATCGGCCGACAGTGGACTCATCGCGCCGCCAGCGGAGCCGGAGGCCGAACCAGCAGTTTCAGCTCCACCATCACCCAAGTTTGCGCCTCCGACGAAGTTCGACCTCTTCAGTCCGTACAAACCGGGCGACCCGGCCGCTGAACTCTTTGGGGGAGGGACAGAGTCTTATATTCCGGATGCGACGGAGATGGCCGCGGCTGAAGCGGCCGTGGAGGCGGCGGCCGCGGCGGAGGCGGCCAGGTTGGAGATGGAGGCGCAGATGCGGGCTGAGGAGGAAGCGTGGGCGGCGGAGGCGGCCGCGGCGGAGGCGGCCGCGGCGGAGGCGGCCGCGGCGGAGGCGGCTGCGGCGGAGGCGGCCGCGGCGGAGCAAGCTGCGACTGAGGCGGCGGAGGCGGCGGCGGCGGAGGCGGCCGCGGCGGAGTCGGCCGCGGCGGAGGCGGCTGCGGCGGAGGCGGAGGCAGCCGCGGCTGCGGCGCCGGTTGCTGGGGCGGATATGACGAGTGCGCCGGAGGAGGCGATGGCTGCGGAGGGCATCGCATATGCCGAGATGCCCGTCGACAGCCCGTGGGTAGGCCCAGGCTACACGGACGAGGGCTACCCGTACTGGTACAACAACCTGACCGGCGAGTCGTCATGGGTCGATCCGCACGCGCCGCCCCAAGCCGCAACAGACGAGGCCACGCGCGCTCAGGATGAGGCGCTGGGTTTCGCGCAGCAGCCTGATGGCGACTTGGGGCTGTACGGCGGCGACGCGGGCGCCATGGCGGCGTCAGAGCCGGTAGCGGCGCCGGTGCCGGCGCCTTCTTCACAGGCCAATGCGATCGCATACAACCCATTCAACGTGGCGCTCCCGATACCCTTTGACACGAGTGCGATGCTCGGTGCCGAGGGTGCGTTGAGCTGCCTCGAGAGCTTCCCAGGCCCGATCACCGCGGCAACGTCGCTTGCTGAGCTCGCGGCTTATTGCGGCCAAATGCGGGCAACCTTTGAGTCCGCGGGCCGCTCAGAGCTCGCTCTGCTCTGGGGGTTGCTGCAGCTGCTCTGCCGCTTCGACGGCGTGCTCGACGGCTCGAGCGCCGACGAGAATGCTAGCGAGCTGCTCCGGCTGCTGCGAGGATCGGCGGCCGCGGAGGGTGCGATTCCTTCGCCGCTCGCCACGTCGCCTGCCTCGCCCGAGGCGTACCAGCTTGCCGCCCATAAGCTAGAGTCTTTACTTCTCGAGGGGCAGCGCGAGGCTGCTTGCGAGCATGCCATGGCGAGTGGCATGTGGGCCGATGCGCTCCTGATCTCCTCGCATATGGATGCGGACACGTGGCGGGCGGTCATGACGCGCTTTGCGAACGAGACACTGGCACCGGGCTCGCCCCTCAAGACGCTGTACGCTCTCTTTGCTGGCTCGGGTGTCGCTGCCTTTGAGGCGCCGGGGAGCTCCCCAGGCGGCGCCGCGGGCGCGGCGACATTCGCGCCATCTCGTGAGGCGTCCGAGGCGGCGGCGGCGCGCACGGCGGAGCACTGGCGTAGTAACCTTGCGATGATGCTTGCGAACCCGACCGCAGGCGACACCGACGTGATCGCGCGCCTCGGAGATCAGATCTGGAGCACGCACGGCGCACCGGCCGCGCACTGCTGCTACCTACTCGCTGAGCTGCCCACGGAGGGTAACTCGCTGCCCGCGACCGCATCCGAAGACGCCCGTGACCACGCACGAATGGTGCTCCTCGGGCACGATCATAAGAGCAGTGCATGGCTCGAGCTGCATGCGCTTCAGGCGACGCAGATCTACAACTTCTTCCGGCAGCGCACGGCCGCGTTCACTGGAGCGTTGGACCCGGACGGCGCGTGCTCGCCCTATGAGTTGCTCTACGCCCACCTGCTCGCTGAGGCGGGCGTCGTGCACAAGTCCGCACGATACGTCGAGAAGCTGCAGAGTGCGCCAGCGGCGCCAAATGGCGAGGCGACCATTTGGGATGCGGCCGCGTCGGCGGAGCTCGACTCACTCATCGAGCGGCTCCATGCGGCGGGTGTGAACGTCGCTCCACCCCCCGCTCCGCCTGCAGCGTATGCGCCTCAGGCGACGCACTTATCGCGGCCAACCTACGCGCCGCCGCCAACCTGCATGCTACCGGCGACTAATGGCAGCAGCCTGACGGCGGGGCACGACTCGTCAGCGCCGCCGGCCATGATGGCGCCGCTGGCGCAGCCCACTCCGCAACCCTACACGCCGAAACCCTACGCCATGCCGGCGGCAGCGGTGCCGAAGGCTGGCGCGCCAACATTTTACCAGCCGCCCTTGACGCCATGCACGCCAGCCGTGCCTCTAGACGCGCCCGCGACGGCGCCCTCGATGTGGCCCGCGCCCGCGCCCGCGCCCGCGCCCGCGCCCGCGCCGGCGCCGGCGCCGGCGCCCGCACCCGAGAAGGATTTCTCAACAGCATCTCTCTCAGGTCTGATGAAGACGCCGTCATCAGGGGGGGGCAGCAGCATGTTCGGCGGCATGTTCTCCAAGTTGACTGAGTCGGTCTCCAAGCTCGTCGCCAAGCCAGATACGCAGCTAGCCGACGCGGAGGAGTTTGTGTACAATGACAAGTACAAGGCATGGATGCCCAAATCGGCTGATCCTGAGCAGTGGGCCAAGGACAACCTTGCCGCCCCACCGCCTCCACCAGGCGGCGGCGGCGGCGGCGGTGGTGCCGGCGCCGGCGCCGGCTTCGCTCCGCAGACGCCGGGCGGCCCCGGGGCCGAGGGCGGCCCGGCGCGCTTCCGTGCCGTCGACAGCAGCGGAGGCGGCGGCCGCGCGCGCGCGACGCCGCGCTCGCGTTATGTGGACACCTTCAACACGGGCGGCGACGCGGGTGCCCAGGGCGACGCTGACAAGATGCCGCCACCCGCCGCGCGCCCAAAACCCGCCGCGCCTGCTTACAAGGTCTTCACGCCGCAGAAGGCCGCCGGCGACGACGGTGACGCGGGCGGGGGCGGCGGCGCGATGCCTCTCTTCATGACCCCGACGGCGCAGGTGTACGCCGATGTGGGCGCCGATGTGGGCGCAGGAGGCGGCGTCGCCGAATGAGGACGGTGAGTACGATCGGTAGCTCCGAGCGGAACTCGATGGGCGGGAGATGGGAGGAGGGGTGGCGGCGCTCAGGACGGCGCGTGGCGGGGCTGCGCCCTTGCTGACGACGCCCGATTGACTATGATGATGGCATGCATTATGTGGCCACCGGGTGGAGGGGGCGATGCGCTTCGGCGACGGGTGCTTGCCTCCGACGGCCGCCCGTCTCTATGTGGCGTAGCCCATCAGGTAGGTTGTGCGGCGCCGGTGATGCTGACCGGTGTTGGCGTCAACGACGCGCGTGCTGGACAGTGGGGCACGTGGTCTTTGTGTGCGATGTTTGTGCGATTTGCCGCCCGCTATCTCTCACTGGCGCCGCGCAACCATGGTGTGTCGTGTCGCTCTCGCTGACGGAGTGTGGAGAGCCGGTGCCGTGTTCGTGTTAGGGGATCTCTGCGCGGCGGTCGTGTGGGGCTCGTGCGCCAAAATATAGTACGACCGAGCTCTTTACCGGCCGCGCGATGTCGTGTGTATGAAAGGCTTAATATCGTATACTGTAACATTTGACTCCTGCTCGGCTTTACCCATGACCGATCGGCAACGCGAGACGACACCGAGACAGGACCGGATGCGCGCTGCTGCGTGCTGGCACTGGGGAACACACATATTTGCCGCGATTGTCTCGCGAGCGCCTTGACGAACCGCCTCTCTGCACAAGCTCCCGGCTCTACTAAAAGGCAGCTCTGTGGACTCTTCGCGGCCGCTGTGCCTCTTTCCTCCTCGCGGACCTCTCGCTCCGCCGTGCTCGCCTTCAGCCGTCACTTGACCTTCTTCTTCTTTCCGCCAGCCGTGTCCGCCGGAGCCTCCTCCTTCGCCGGCGCGGGCGCCTTCTTCTTGCCCTTGCCGGGCACGAGCGGTGGCAGCGCCTGGCTGAGAGCGCGGCAGCCCTGCGCGGCACTCGCGGCTAGGGCCGCCTGCTGCCCCTCGAGCTCCTCGCGCACCATGTCGGAGGTCGGAGGACTCTCTAGGAGTGCAAGCACCACCCAGCCAGCGCCCGCGAGCGCCCAGTCCGCGAGCTTCCCCGCGAGCACGGGCACAAGGGCCTGCGCGAAGGCGCTGTGGGCCTGCACCAGCCGTTTGTATAGCCGCGCGCCATACGGGTGCGCCACGAGCGGCGTCGATGCAGCGGCCGCCAAGGCGGCGGCTATTTCCGCATCCGCGTCCGCATCGGCCGCGGGCGGGGGCTCCGTCGCCACGCCAGCCAGTGCTGTAAACGCCGTCGCGAGCGCCTCGGCCATAGCTGCCGTGTCGAGTGTCAGGCCCTCCTCACTGGCGCTCGCGAGCCGCAGAGTCTCATACACGACCGCGGCGCCGTGCGGCGACGCGATGAGCTGTGCGGGCTGGCTCGCGCAAAGGCGGAGCAGCGGCGGGAGCAGTGTGGGTAGGAGCTCCGAACGGCGCACCTCGGGCGCCTTCTTTGACATCGCGGACTCGGGGGGACCCATCAGGCTAAGCTGCAAGGGCGAAAAGTGGCGTTTCTCGCGTGGGGCTAGGAGCTGCAGCAGCGGCAACGTGCCGTGCGGGTGGCGGCTGAGAGTGTCGAGGCTGCTAGTGAGCTCAGTGAGGACACCCTTGGCAAGCAGCACCGTATCATCCACCGCCTCGAGCGCCACGCACAGCACGAGCGCGCCGTGTGGGTCGCACGCCGCGCGGCCCACGTACCCTTTGAGAGCTTTGAGAAGTGCCTTGCGGTCCTTAGCGTCGCCGTGGCGCAGGCAGCCGCACGCGATGCGCGCGCCGTCGCGCGTGTGCATGATGTGCACGGCCTGCTCCTTGAAGGTGTTCACCAGCTCCTGCCGCTGCGCGTCGTCGCCGTGGGCGAGCATCTCCGCCGCGCCACGCTGTACGAGGCTCGTCACCGCGAGGCCCTTGCGAGCGGCCTTGGACAATAAGATCTCGAGACGTCGCAGCACGCGGCCCTTGCAGAGAGGGTCGAGCTCGAAGAGCTGCTCGAGGCTACCAAACTGCGACGAAGCGCTCGCGCCCAGCATCGCCACCTCCTTGGCCCAGAGCGCGCGGAAGAGCCCATTCTTCTGCTCGCCGCTCGCGACGTCGCTGTACAGCAGTTGCAGCACGGCCGAGCCCTCCGCATGCACCATCAGGTCGGCGGCGTGCGGTGTGAGCTCGGCGAGGAGCTGCTGCCTGTGCGCGCTCGTGCCGTGCCGCAGCACCGTGAGCAGCAAAAAGTGGCCGTAGTGCGAGCGCGCCAGCTCCTTGGCCTCCCCCTTGACCTCCGCGAGCAGCGTGTCGCGCTGCTCGGCAGTGCCCTGCCGATAGCACGACTGCAGCACGCGCGCGGCGTCGTGCTTTTGCAGCACCGCGAGCACGTTGCCGTGGAAGAGCGCGAGCACCTCGCTCACCAGCGCTTCGCGATCCGATGCCGCCGTCTTCTCGCTACGCAGCCGCTCCCACAGCTTATTGCCCTGCTCGACCGCATCGGCATGTGCACGCACCGCCTTCTGGCCGCCGCCTGGTGCGGGCTTCGACGGCGACCTGTCGGACGCACTCCCGTTGTCGGACCGTTTGGCCCGTTTGGCCTCACGCAGCAAAGCCAGCGCTGGGTCCTCCTTTGAGACGGGTGCGAGCTTCCGTTTAGCAGGCTTTGCTGCATCCGTGTGTGCAGCAGCATCCTCATCCGAGGCACGTTTTGTTGTGGCGCTCGTTTGCTTGCCAAAGAGTGTATTGTTCGGCTGGGACGGAAGGTTTTCTGGGTTTTCATCGTCCGCCGCGGCCTTCTTCTTATCCTTCTTGGCCATGCTCGCCGATTGGTAGGGTCGTCGACTACGTCGCCGGGCGTCGAATGCGAGCGCTATAAGCGAACCTCTTCGCGGTCCGCCGTTTCACGAGAGCCGTGGCTCCCGCGGTGGCACCGACCTTCTCGTCGAGGTCGGTGGCTCTCGCGGTACATGTACATGTATATTCTGTTTACGTACGAACACTCTCTCACATGTATGGGTGGTTCGGGGCGTTACGCGGGGTACAACTGGACCGGACGCGGTACGGCGACGGGACCCGCACCCGGGCATGCTCCGCGCGCGTGCTGCACTCTCGTGAACGCCCCGCAGCCGGGCCCACACGGCATCGCTCCACGGCACCTCTATCAGCTCTCTCGCGCTCTCTCGAATGTCGAGTCTGCGACAAGAGTGGAAGCTAAGTGGAAGCGCGCTCTCCCTCTCTCCTCAGACCATGTGCGTGCTCCATGGACGCAACCGCTCACGACAGTTCCTCGCCTGCGTCGACGAGTTTGCAGATGGCTTTCGCCGTGGCCTCCATGCAAAGCGCCTCCTCCTGGTTGTTCTTGCCGCACATCTTCTCAAGGAAGGCGTCGTCTTCAAACTGCGCGATCCCAAAGGGGGCAAGGCCCGTGCGCGCCACGCGGCCGATAAACTGACGCAGCGTGTTGGCCGAGTGCTTGAGCAAAAAGTCCTTATCGACGAGCACGGAGGTGCATGGCACGTTGGCGCCGTAGGTGAAGTCCTTCGTCACGCCGCAGACGGCGAGCTGGCCGTGCTCCATCTTGTTGGCCACGTAGTTGGTGTACGAGATGTCGCCGGCCGGGTTGAGGACGGGGTCGTGCGGCATGTGCGCCGCCACGCCCGCGAGCAACAGTGCCGCCCAAGTCTCATCGACGGGTAGAGCGCCAACCTCCTTGAGCTCGGCGTTCGACGGCGGGATTCGGATGAAGCCCCCGTCCATCTCCTCGGCCACCTGCGCGCCGGCGTACTTGCGAAGGTGCGCGCGCGAGTTGACGACGCAGTGCTCGGGGATCTTGACCCCGGGGCCGGCGCCCTCCGAGAGCCCCATCTCGCGCAGCTTGGCAGAGACGATCTCCTCGATGCGGTCCTCGCCGCCCTTGACCTTCTCCGCCTCCTTGCGGATGCCGTCGATCCGTTTCCGATAGGCCTCTTCCGCAGCCTCGATCTCCTTGTTGAGCTTCTTGAGCGAGGGCATCTCTTTGACGAGGGCCTCTGACGTAGCACCGATTTGCTCCTTCGGATCGGAGGACACCGTCAACGTCATGCCCGGGAACTTGTGCGCGTTCTGGAGCAGCAGCTTGGGCGCGTCGAAAGGCGGGAAGAGAGCTTGGCTGGCATCCTTGGATGGGGTGCACGCGAGCTGGATGAGCTTGTCGTCCTTGGTCGCAGCAAGCTTCTCCAAGATGAGCACCGCGTACTGGCGCAACGAGCCGTGCGAGAGCTTGGACAGGTCTTCAAAGTGCTCGTCGATCTGCGGCACCTCCATCTTCGCCTTGGCGGCGAGCGGCTTCACGTCGTCTGCAGAGAGGCGATCCTCCATCGTCGAGATCGCCTGCGCCGTGTACGCCTTGAGCAGCAGGGGCTCAGTCTTGAGACGCGTGATGAACTCGCTGAGAGCGGCCGAGGCGCCCTTCTCGCCCTCTCCCTCGACAGCACAAATGGCGTGCGGCAGCGCCACCTGGCCGTTGGGTCTCACAAGGAGGACGCCCACGTTGAGCTGCATCGAGACGAGCTCGTCCACTGCCTCGTCTCCTACGCTGAAGCGCTCCTTGAACTTGTTGATGAGCGTTGGGATGGTGTTCCCCGGCGGCAGGGTCGCCGACGACCAGATGGTCTTGTAGGGCGCCGCGAGCATCGCCTGTGTCATCAGGCCCGTGAGCGACGAGGGCGGCAGCGCCTCGCCGTGGCCTTGGTCGGCGCCCATGGTCGGCTCGTCGATCATCAGGACAGTCTTGTCCGGCTCGAGCTGCTTGGTGAGCCACGCGCACGAGGCGACGTCGCTCACGAAGCAGCGCGGCGGCCTGATCACCTGCGCGTTCCTCTTGCGCACCTTGGTGTTCGAGAGGCCGCCCTGCGTCTCCTGAAGCTTCTCGACGCCCACTCGCAGTTTCTCCTCCATTTGGGCAATCGAGGTCGAGGTCGACGCGCCGCGAAGACCGCACAGCCACGAACACGTCACTTGCTTGTTGTGCACCCACGCAAACGGGATGCCCATGTTGTACAGCGTCTGCGCGACCTCGAGGTTCACACGGCGTGCGAGGCAGCAGAAGACCACACGCTGCTCCGGGAAGAGCTCCGGCAGCGCCGGGGCGAGCGACGTCTTGCCCGTGTCGGGCGGCGAGCGCAGCAGCACCAGCCGAGGGCCTGGCTTGACAATCGATTTGAACAGGTCGAGCTGCGTCGAGTACGGCTGCAGGAACTTGGCCGCGTGGCGCGACTTGAACTGCGACGTCGAGAGCAGGTGCGGGTGCTTGCGCAGGCACTTGGACACGGTGAACTTGGTCTTCACCTTGAGCTCACCCAGTACGAAGCGTGCGTCGGTGAGCAGCTGTAAGGGCGGCAGCTCGTCGACGCCGTAGCGCTGCTTGTACTGGGTTTCAAAGATGACAATCGCGTCCGCCAGGTTGCGCACGTTGCGATAGCGCTTCTCCTCGGACTCCTCCTTGGTCGTCCCCTTCTCCTTCTTCCCCAGCAGCGCTGCGGCCGTGCCCATCTCCTTGGCGAGCTGCAGCTCCCATGGGGCGTCCAGCACGAGGTTCTTGCCCGCTTCAAGCGCCTCAAGCCAGCCCATCGCATGCGCGCCCACGCCCATCGTACTCGCGCCCTTCTTGGCACTCTCACCCTTCATGATGCGCAACACATTGTCGAGCTTGATCTGCGTCTTTGCGGGAATCGCAGCTTTGCCACCGCCCCCCTTCTTGCCGCCGCCAGCGCCCGGTTTGCCGCCGCCGGCGCCCGGCTTGCCGCCCTTTTTCTTCTTCTTGGGATCCTCCTCCTCTTCTTCCTCCTCGAGCTCGATAGGCAGCAGCTCGATAAGCTTCGGCCGGATGTGCTCCGTGTAGCACCACGTCGCAAAGTTATCCATCTCGGTGAGCATGTCGCCGAGGAACTTGCCGTTCGACTCATCGCGCTCGAGATCTCCCTTGGTGCGCACCTGGGCGCACGAGCGCTTGAGCATCAACGCGACCGTTTTCTTGTTGTGCGAGAGCGACTGCTCAATATTCTTCCACTCCATCTTCGAAACGGCATCGAGAAGCATCTCATCGGTGCCGCCGAACCCCTCCTGATCATCGTCCGGCGCCTCTGCGGCGGGCGCACTGGCGTCCGCGGGTGGGGGAGGTGGCGGGATTGGAGCGGCGATGTCGACAGGCTTCATGCTCAAAGGGTCCCGAGCAGCCGAGCTGTTGGTTGCGCGAGCTCGCACACACACAGGGTCCGCGCGGCGCGCGAAGTTATTTGAGGTCACGAGGTCGCCGAGGTGTGATGATTTCTTTTTCCTTACTTTAGCGAAGGCTTCACCATCCTCGATAGTGTTCCGTTCGCACCCCTCTCGCCTCCGACACACCCCGCGGCAGCAAGTACAGTACCCGGTAGGCTGTGTCTAAGGCTGTGTCCGTCGCTTTCCCTACTACTTTCTCGCCTTCTTCGCCTCGAGCGCCAGCCGCTTTCGCTGCAGCTGCTCCAGGTGCCTCTGGCGCTTGAGTTCCCGCCGCTGCTGCAGCACGCCACCGCTCGCTGGCGCCGATTCGCCCGTTGGTAGTTGCACCGTGGGTTGCACTACCGCCACGGCCACGGCCTCTACCTCACCTTCGTCTGCAGCCTCGCCACCGTCCTCGCTGCCGCCGTCCTGAGCTCCGTCGATCTCGCCAAGCTCCTCTTCAAAGCGCGCAATGTCCTGCTCCAGCTGCGCCTCCGTCCGCAGTTTGGCCTTCTGTTGCGCATCTAGCTCCTCACCCTTTCGGCGCCGTTGCTTGATATCATGTACTTGGCGCAACTTCTTGCGCAGCGCCCGCAACTTCTTCTGAATGGTGCTGCGCTCATCATCGTCATCGCTATCGCCGTCCAACGCGGCCTGTACCGCGGCCTGCACAGGATTCACCGCACTGCCCATGCGCACCGCCTGGCCATTGCGGATGACGACCATCGGTTCCTCCTCGTCGCTACCGTCGTGGTCATCTGCCAGCGGCCGCACACCCAATCCCTTACGTCGCGACTTCATGATACCTCCTCCTCCCTTTTGCTTCTTATACTTGGTATCGCGCGTTTCTTTGGCAATCTGCGTGCGGGATGACGAACGAGGCGGTGAGAGCTGGATACGCACGCGCCTGCCGTTATCCGTCCCGAAAGGAGAGAGACGCTGATCTGAAGCGCACCGCCACTTTGTCTTTGCGCTTTTCGCGCTTCGCAGCTCGTGAACGGCCCATGGATGGCACAGAGGAGAGGAAGGTCGTCGTATCGCACTCAAGATCGACGTCGCCGCGTTGTGGCGGGCGCTGCCCCCTACGCAACGAAATAAGCCCGCGGCGAGGGGGGGGCGGGAGTGGGACCTCGCTCGCCGCCAGCGAAGGAATTGGAGGACAAGTTCATAATGACTTTCGTCATCAGGCGCGTCACTGCGTGGACACCATGGTGGGTCCTCTGCCAGCCACACTCTGCGCCACGCCTGCCTGATGCGCGCGCCATATTTGCTGACCTTGTGTTTGCTGCTGTTCCGCTACTGCAGCCTCCTGCTGCTAAGCCTGCTGCTAAGGCTGCTCCGGCTGCTAAGGCAAAGACGGCGGCCAAGTCCCTCGCGGGCGAGTCCATCAAGAAGAGCGTCAAGAAGAGGTACACGACCGCCTTCCACCGGCCGAAGACCCTGCGCCTGCTGCGCAACCCGAAGTACTCGCGCAAGTCTGTGCCGAAGGTCAACCCGCTCGATCAGTTCTCGATCCTCAAGTACCCGCTCACGACTGAGTCGGCGATGAAGAAGATCGAGGACAACAACACGCTGGTCTTCATTGTGGACGTGCGCGCAAACAAGCGCCAGATCACCGATGCGGTGCGCAAAATGTACGAGATCAAGACCGCGAAGGTCAACACGCTGATCCGGTGCGCGCGCGTGCTGCAACCACTCGAACCCACACACACACACACACGTCGTTATGCGCGGCTGTGCCGCCTGCTCGGGGTCTGCCGTCGAGGCCGTGGTGGCGGAAGCGACGGTCGGGAGCAACGCAGCAGAGCTAGCAACGGCAGCCTTGAGGGAATCAGTCCGGCCATCAGAGCAGCAGTCGAGGAGAGCTGCAGCTGCGCAGACGGGACGGCCAGTCATGTAGCCATCCGCTGTGGCGGCGGGCGGCTACCGCGCGCATTCGGGAGCTCTACTCCTTCAGCAGCGGATGCGTCGCAGCACGGCGCTACAGGCTGCCCTCTCACGCCGCGCAGCCGCCAGATAAGCGTCCATGCGCCCCCATCTGGCCGGCAACGGACGGAAAGGCGCCTGTGAAGATGGCCGAGCGTGGCTGGCTGCCCTTTAGTCCCACATTCATGGCGCTCTCGATGACCTCGATGACCTCCTCTGACTGTACCTCGCGCACATGTGCCCCCTGCCCGCAGCCCCGATGGCCTGAAGAAGGCGTACGTGCGCTTGACGACGGACTACGACGCCCTCGACGTTGCCAACAAGATCGGCATCATCTAGAGAAATTGATTGAGAGAGCGAGAGCTGGGTGTACCACCCACTTGTGTGCGTTTTATTGGTCTTATTGTGCTTTATACAGGCGTCATTATAAGCAGGAGCTGACGCAAAAGCACCACGTTGGCCCAGCCAGACTGGACTCGTTCATTTTTCCCCGCGCGCGCGACGAGGAGCCGGAGGACCCGCTCGGGCTCGCGCGCGGCGCGCACACGCCGCCCGGCACGGGTCCACGCGTCCGACCTCGTCGCGGGGAAAGACGAAAGAGGCCTCGAAAGTGTATAAGCTTATCGACCTTCATCACGCCGTGTACCGTGTTAACAGCGTCTAGTACCTTGGGGCGTTCGGACCAGGCGCGGAGCTTCGAACCCGCCCGCGCTCTAATCAAATAGTTACGCGGGGGAGCGAGGCTTCCTTGGAGCGGACGTTAATTCGCAATACCGCGGTAGCGACGTGCGAGCCCAACATCGTTCCCCAAAAGTGAGAGACCCATGCCTCTCTCCTCCCGCCGAGACTATGCTTTCGGCACGGCGCTGACCTCAAGAGTAGCGCCCTCGGAGGAGCCTAGACGCACGCGGTACACGTAACCGTTCACGCTCGCGGGGAATGGCGTTGGTTCGAAGCCGCACGGCGCCGAGCAGCGTAGGCGCACGCGCCGCGCTCCTCCATCAGCGCCGCTGGCGGCGCTGGCGGCACCGTCACCGTCCGCGAGCAGGGTGAGGTACGTATGCGTGGAGGAGGCGAGGGCCGGCTTGAGACGCACCACAGCCGTTGAGGGCGAGGGCTGCAGTGTGAGGACGACGCCATCGAAGGTAGCACCGTCGAGCTGCATCAGGAGGCCCAGAGGTGCGAGGTAGAGCTTCCGACGGAACCCATCACGCGGCGTGATGCGCAGCTCGGTGGCAGTGGTACACGCGCTTCCGTTGGCGAGCGTGAGTGCCTCGTTGGGTCGTGCCGACGCGAGATCACAGCCCACGCACAGCCAGCCCACGGCAGATGTGCACGAGAGGTATGAGCCCGCATGCTTCCAATGGCCGTAGAAGCCCACGCCAAAGTCAGCCGAGTACGCATCGCGGCTGAGCAGGTCGGGGTCGCCGTGCCAGCCCATCGAAGCGGAGCCGTCCGGACGAATGTTGGTGAGGGTGCCGCCGTTGGCGCACGCGGCGAGCCGCCACAGCCACGCATCGTCCGGATGGCGAAGCGCGTGGTCAAAGATCGGGATGCTGTTCAGCGCGGCAGCGTAATGATGCATCACGCGCTCGTTGCCTCGCATCGTTGCGCCGTTGATGGTGAAGTCCCACCAGCGCCGAGCGGAGCCGCAGTAGGCCCAATGCGGCGACGCACTCACGTAGGCGGTGACCGCGTCGAGCGTCTGGCGCGCCTCGGTGAGCTTGCCGAAGCGGAGCATCCACGTGGCGATCTCCTCGTGCCCGGTCGAGTCCCAGGCAAACTCGGAGCCGTACGGGAAGGGCATCTTCAGCCACACCGCCATGCGCTTCTCGACGGTCTGCTGCAGCTCGCGCGCCTCTTCGTGCCACCCCTCGCGCTGCAAATCGGTCAGGACGAGCTCGAAGATGGAGCCCACCATGAGCCCCCACTGCGTCGTGCCGATGCCGCCACCCACCTTTTTCGTCCAGGGGTCGCCTCCGCAAGTCCACAACGCCATCGAGGTGCTATGCGCCTGCCTCAGGTACCAGCGCCAGTCGCGCCGCGTGAGCTGCGGCGTGTGCCAGCGAGCGACGCGGTAGAGGCTCCAATAGACGGCGGTCACGTGCGGGTAGTTGTACGCGCGCCAGCTCTCGAGGGAGTGCTCCTCTGACCAGCAGTCCATCCATGAACACCGCTTGGGCCAGCAGCTGCGGCACACGTTCGCGAGCTCAGGCGCCGCGGCGGTCGCGGCCTTGCCGGCTTCCGAGCTGGCGTCGTTCATCGCGTCAGTCCAGTAGAGCAGGGACAGGCGCACTGAGTAGTCGGACGACGACTGCAGGAAGCGGCCTCGATCCGGATGACTGCCTTGGAAGAGGGTGTGGTTGACGAACTCCTCCAGCCGACCGATCTGAACCAAGTCTGGTGCACCGACCTGCTTGACGGCGATCGCGAGCTGGGCGCCTGCGCCCGCCTCGTCCGACAGACCCGACATGTAGACCCGCCGCTCCTGCGTCACAGGCGCATTGGCCGCGGCGTCCCAGCCAAAGAAGGCGCCGTCGCGGTGCCAAGGGTCTGGCGTGCCCACTGGCAGCCAGGCTTTGGTCGCTCCGTGCTCACCGTGCAGCCGCACCAACTCGCGAGCGGGCGCACTGACGAACACGTGCACGCTCATGCGAAGCGGCCCGCCCGGCCGGTATGTCCCATCCGGTGCGAATTCGATCGTGAGGCGCACACGCCCGGCAGCACCCTTGCGCGAGGCCTGGGGGAGTAGCGGGCAGCGAAGGCGCACGGCAGCGCCCTCGATGAGGCCGGCGGTGGCGCAGGGACCAACGGTGAGAGCGCCTGAAGGCTCGACACGGATGGTTGGGGCCGTCAGCTGCTGCTGCGTCTGCGTGGGCACGAGTGCCCGTGGCAGCGTGAGCACGAGCGCCGCCGAGATCATATCTCCCCCGATCACGGGCGAGGGCAGCGGCTGAGCCACGGGCATGCCCGCGCGCAGCAGTGTTGCCTCTACCAGCTCGAGGGAGGGTGCGAGCACGAAACGCAGCCCGTATTCGGCCGAGGCGCCCGGGGGCAGAACGCGCGACGTTGGGGCGTTCCACGGCTGCGCGTGACGCCACTCGCCTTTAGCATACGCGTCCGAGTGCAGCAACAGCTCGTAGCTCATCTCGTACATGAAGTCGAGACGCATCGCATCTTCGCCATTCCGCAGCGGCCGCCACGCCTCAAACTCGGTGCCTGCTGCGGGGAGGAGGAGGAGGACGGGGCCGCCGCCCGTCGCGCGCGTCACTTGCACGTAACCGCCACCCATGCCCAGAAACGGCTCGACGAACGAGCACTGGTGCGCCACTTGCACGAGTGTGCGCCCAACGAAGTCTTGATCAAACGGCATCGAGATGCCGAGGGCGCCGAGGGTGACCTCAGTGGTGGTGCTCGGGTTGTGCACCTTGAACCAGAGCTCGAGCCCTCCGCTGCGGCCGGTGCCGTCGTCCTCGACCGCGCCGCGACGCGAGGTGAGCGTTCGGGTCACCTGCAGCGGACAGTCGCCCGCTCTCCTCCTCCCTGGCGTCCTCTGCAACCCGACATCGACCGAGTGTGACCAGTCCATGGGCGTCGCACCGGGAGTGAGCTTGCCAGCCTTGGCCTTGGCCGCCGCCGCCACCTGGCCGTCCACCACCGTCGAGCACAAGCTCTCAGCTTGACCACGTGGCGTCGCCCGGAGCGTCAGGTCGCCCAAATGATGGAACCCATCAGGCGTGCGGTCGAGGACTTGGCCGTTGCCGAGGTGCACCTCGGCGTCGGTGAGCGGCAGCGGGAAGCTGAAGTGTGGCTGGGTCTCCGAGTGAGGCGTGAGCAGCTCGATCGTGCCCGTCTCATTGCGCAGCCCCACCATCATCTCAGGGCTAGTCAACACCGTCAGTGGCTCCTGCTGTCGCGCCGCACGTTGCAAGCGGCGCCCCACCTTGTAGTGTTCAGCTGGCTGCGAGAGCAGGGCGCCAGAGGTCCACGGCGTCTTGACACCACCGCCCCGAGAGATGGGCTCCGACGGATCCGCCGCATGCTTCAGCCAGCACTGACCCACCTTGTCGCCGCAGAGCGCTGCGTCAGCGCAGAAGACCCACACGTTGCACGCCTCCCTCTCGCTCTTGGCCGACTGGGCTTGCTTGGAGCACGCCTCGCAGCACTCGGCGACGCTCGCGACCTTGTGGTTGGAGCCCCAGCGCACGACGCCACCCTCGAGCTCCGTGTGAGCCCGCGCATGGCACTGCTCTGGTGCATCGACTGCAAATTCCAATGGCAGCGACGGCGTCAAGGGCATCGGAGCGGGAATGATCACGAGAAGCTCGTGTTGGCGCTCGGTCGGTTGGATTGGAACTGTTGCGCCTTCGATGTCCACGTGGAGTGAGGCGCTCGTGGACGCGGCAACGGCCTGCGTGGACGCTGACACAACACTATTGTGAGCGTACGATGACGGATGGTAGATGCGACTCTGGTGACCGACCGCTGAGGCGTCCGAGATCACGGCGAAGCGCAGCCACGCTAGCAGCAACGCGGCAATGCCCGCCACGAAGATGCACGTGCGCGCATTGCTCGCGGACGAGGCCGGGCCGCGGCGCTTCGTTGAAGGCGGCATGGAATTCTCCTCTCAGACGTGTGCCTTCGCATGTGTGAATGTGAATGTGCGTCTGTGTGCTTTCTGACGCGATTTGCAGCAGTACCGGTCCGATGCGCCATCTTGGGCTTAAACATCCAGTGAGGTGGCCGCCTATAAGTAAGTAAGTACAATTGTAATAAGTAAAACATGCCAACAGGCACAGCGCACACAGTGGCGAGGCAAGGGTAGTCGACGGGGGTGTAACGGCGACGGGGGTGCTCTCGCGTCAGCGGGGCAACTTGATTACCATCGTTAATACGCGTTAATAGCGAGATGATGCACCGTGATGCAGGGTGCCAATCGACAGATCTCGGAAAGTAGACCCCCGAACCGCGGAAATTCGGCTTGCATCGGTTAAGCGAAGGCCACAAACAGCATTTCCAAGATTCCAACTTTGTTCACGAAACATCCCGCGCACACCTTCGCTTTTCCGGTGCGACCCAGCACCTTGGCTGCCGCCCCTCTTTCCGTCTCAATGGTGAGGACATACATCCGCAAGGGTGACCATGGCGGTGACAGCAGCAAGGCTGGCCTGCCTCCCTGCTACTGGCAGGAGAAGGGTGGTCGCGCCGCAGCAGCCGCCACAAAGGCTGCAGCAAAAGCGAAAGCATTGCTAGAGGAAGAGGCAGCAAAGGTGGCGGCCACCAACCGCTGGAAGCAGTGGGCCAAGCACAGTGATGAGCAGCAGTCGACCAGCAATCAGCTGCAAACAGTGTAATGCCCGCCTTGTGAGCCTCGACTGACTCCACACGCAGATGACGACTCAGCTTGTGCTCGTTGCTGACGTGTGCTCTCCGCAGGGCGGTGTGAGCTGGCTACAATCCAGCTTTCGGTCAAGGATGTCTTGACTTGATCAGGCTCTACAAGCTCGTTATGGATCCCGGCCATGCAGTCGAGACTCGAGAGAGCGGGCGGATGAGTGAGCTAGACAGTTGCTTTTGTCATTTGTGTCATCGTAGTAGTCGGTACATGTACATACATGTACGTCGCAGTCAATAGTGTGTGAGTGGCATCAATTTCAGGGCCTAAATGTAGTGATTTACAGTCAATTTCGTCAAAATATTCGCGCCTGCGGCGAGCTGAAAACCCGCGCGCTATGCGCGCGGGGCAACTTGATTACCCCCCCTCTATAGAGCACCCCCGTCACTTCCCAAGAGGCCGTCGACTACCCGGGTGGCGAGGGGGACACCCCCAGGCATACTAAGCGTGTACGGTGTTCAGGTGGCCGCCTATTTTTCGTGACAAAGAATGTCCTCGTATGCGATACAAGGGATGCGATACAGTCTTCCCCCCCCATTAAGAAAGTGTCGCATTAAGAAACTACGGCAAGAAAAAGTGCCCTGGGGCTCTAAGAAAGCAGCCCATGGCTAGAGGTGAGGGCCCGCTGGTCACCCTCTCTACATGTCCGCGTCCATGTCCGCGGGGCCCGGGTCCGCGAGCTCTACGTACCGTGTGCGCCTCGCGCGGCCCGGCTCTATGCATCGTACGATGCTTGCCCAAACAACCACTCACTATCATAGTCATCCCGACGCAACACTGTCTTCACAGTCTGCTGGTCAATCTCGTACAAGTAGAAGATGAGAAAGTTTACATGTATGTGTGGCCACTCGATGCCTCATCCTCGCCACGCTCTTGTTACGCTCTTGTGTGATCTCGCTCCAGAACTTGAGGATGCTGCGAATACTTGCTCTCGAGCTCATTGTAAGCGATGGCCTCGCCGGCCCTCTGCGCAGCTGCTGCCTGGTCGAGCTCCCTCCTGTTGAACTGCAACTTTGTCGCGCCGGCAATCGCATCGGAGCTTGGGCTGCTTTGATGCACGCTGTGGCTCTGCCACATCTGTGGTCTTCCGCTTGCCCAAGGCCTTTGCTGATGGCGCCGATGCCGGCACGGGCATGGTTGCTGCAGGCTTTGGCGCTGGAGGCTGCTCTGCTTTTGCAAAAACCATGGAGATCCAGCGCCTTCACAAGTGCGTCAACCCTCTCTGGCAGCGCCCACAACTCATTCGCCTTGATCTCCATCAGAACCATGGCATCGGATATGGCAAGTAGCGCCGGCACCCGGCAGCTCCTCTGCAGGATGCAGCACCAGCGCCTTGCGGATGGCTTCAACCTTGGCGAGGAATTGAGACATCGCAGACTGTCGCGATTGCGAGCGAGCGCGCGCGCTCGGTCCTGTAAGTTTGCGACAAGTTCAGCTCAGGAATCCGAAACTGAAGTGAAAGGGAACCACCTCCCCTTTAACCCCTACATGTACTGGTGTACGCAACTCGTACAGCAGCTGTACGAAAAAAACGCTTAGAATCACATGTAAGAAAACGCTCAAAACGATCGGCACCTGTGGTCGGCCAGCCCGCTAAGAAACCAGCCCATGATGATTGATGTGCCAAAGGCGCTAAGAAACTACGGCAAGCTTAAAATCCCTGTTTTCTTAATGGGGGGGGAAGACTGTATTGGCATTTGGCAATTTGGCATTTGCAAGGGCATAATTTGGCGTTGATTTCACACTTTGGTTATTCACACACACCCCATTCTCTGCATTCATGTTGCTGCCCGCATTATTTAACCCTTCGCGTGACCTTTGCAACCCAATTGAATGACTCATTGGAAACTGGCTGACGCAGCGCCGTGTCACACGCGCTGGCACGGGCCTGACCTGCCCCGCCTGCATGCAGAAAACAAATGGCTGTCGCCAATATTCGGATGACGTGTTAAGAAACCACACACGCACCCCGGGCAACCCCCGGGAGCCCACAACTCCAGCACGCAATTCCCCACCTGGTTTCTACCGTACTCTGCGTGAACTAACTTGTAGCTTAATTCATCACTGAGGGTGATGTGTGAGTTTTCCAATGTGCAGAACACGCTTCGTCACACATTCCCCACAACAATCCGCCGTGTCGTGGTCCGAGGAATCTCGGCCTCATCAAGTACTTTTCCAATCAAGGTGGTCGTCGCCGTCTCGACGCCGGTCTCGACGAAGGCGTTCCCTCCCGCGCCGGCCGCCGCGGCTGTGACGCCATGTCGGGATTTATCATCCTGTGCTGCCTTATCATGTTCGCGGCCCAGAGCGCTGTCGTCCAAGTTATTACTTCATCTGGCGCAAAAGCATCATCGAGCCGTGTCACCACCACCACCGCAACAGTTTCGAGCCAGCCCCATGGCGCGAAGATTATTCGAGGCCTTTCGATGGACCCAGACAGCGTCATCTGCGACCTGCAGTACCAGCAGTGCCTGGCCAACGTGTGCCCATCCAACGTGCCCTTCGAGAGTGGCACCTCGCCTCCAGAGCACGCGTGGGCGTGGCGATTATTTGACATGGCAATAGGAGGAGTGACCATTCATCTGCTTGCGTGGATGCTTGAGCGAAAAGCGCCAAACGCTCACGTTGCGATGGAATGCAGTCCGGAGGTCAAGGACGCCGGCGTACAATGTGGCTGCTCAATGTTGGATACGCCCGAAAAGTGGGCTTCGTCATCCATGGCGAGCGGCCTTGCGATGGGGGTGCGTCCATCGATCGACACCGAGTTCCTCACGCAAATCACAGCGGCGGAACACGAGACGTCGCCGAGTTCGCCCACGCCTCTCGCGCGCAACCGAATCTCGCGCGCGTCGGAGGCGGCCAGTGCCGAGTGGGCCAAGTTGCTGGCTAGCCTTTCCAGGCATCCGCTGCCAAGCAAGTGCAGGCCTGCAGCCTTGGAGGCGGCACAGCAGATCATCACCTGCCACGTGGACATCCTCTGTGACATGTCGAACCCGCTGCCGGTGTCGCAGCTGCAGCTGAAGCGCGTCCCCGCGGACACGCCCGAGCACGTGCTGTACGCTGACCAGGCGTTGCGAGAGGTGGCGCGCCGTTTACTCGGCCCCGCGGCACGGGACATGGCTCCTATTGAGCTCCAATCTCCACTGCAGGCACAAATCTGGTGCTCGGTCGCCTCCTTCCTGACGGGCCGCGTGCAGTCGCGCCGCGAGGAGTACCCCGGGCGAGAGCCCGACTTGAACCATGCGGCGGCCGCCGCCTTCAAGTCCGTGCTGCAGAGCCTATGGTGGCAAGGGTACAATTGGCGCGAGCACGTGCTGCTGAGGCCTCTTCGATAAGGACGTGCTCGCCGGCTTTACACTCCCGACGAGGCCTCCGATGCCCATGCTTATGAGGATCGGCTCGCCAACGACGGCGGCTCGCCCGGGCTCGGCCCGTCGGTGCGTCTCGTCTTCTCGCTGCTTCTTAGCTTGAGGAGTGGCCAGTCCCAGACTCCCAGTGGCCAGTCGGCCAGTGTGTGTCTCGAGTCTCGTCTAGCGGAGCTTCAGAGAGCGCGCGAGCAGCGCATCGTGCTGACGAGTGGCGACGTGTCGAGCGGCTTTCTCTTGCGAACAAAACTGTTTAGAGGCCTATAAAACTAGACACAACGCCCGCCGTCGGCCGCGTCCAATCACGCCGTGTGCCGCTCAACTTGCTCCAGTCCGTTGGTGGTGCTGCCCCACCAGCTTGGGTGCGGCGGGTTGTCGCACGGAGGCGGGCGTTCAACAGGATTAAGAAGCTGCACGGTGCGGGAGCCAAAGTTGTCGCGACGCAAAGCTGCCTCGCGCAGCTTTGCATTGATCCGCGTTGCGCTGCAGATTGGTACGTTCTCGCCACGCATGTGACGCGCAAGCATCTCCGCGTCGACGTTGCTTGGCACGACGGGCCTCGCAATGAAGGACGTAATTGAGTACATCGGGTTTTGCATGAGTTCTGGCGGCGGCGCACTTTGCTGCTCCGCCGTCATGGGCCTAGAGTGGCTCGCTGTTGATGGACGTGACATTGACCAGAGGAGGCAGTTGCATTCATTCCTTGTGAATTCACACCACACATAAACAGCATTGACTGCAGGACGAGACACAACACACGATCAATGCAATCTCCCTCTTTCACTCACACACATCAGCACTTACCACCCAAGACAGCGGCCGGAAAACGGGGGACGCGGCTCTGCCATCATCGAGGCGCGCAACCCCGTCGCAGAGCATGCTCGAGGCCATAAACTCGAATCTGGGACTTCAGTCCAAAGCCGACTCGTCCAGGGTGTGGGCACGACGAGCTCGGGGCGCGCGCTGCGCAGAACAGGCGTGCCGCGGCGCTCGTACAGCACTTCGTCTTCATACTCTTCATCTTCATCGAGCATGCTCATGGCGTGGTGGAGTCCGATAGATCAAAGGGCGACGATTCGAATGATGCTACATCCGACGTACCAATCGCCGTCCTAGACGTCAACGACACTCGGCCGTCGGACCTACTCCGCAGTCGCCGCGTGCTGTGAGGGGTTCCAAGCGACACGCACGCTGCGTCTGGTGCAGGCGATGCGCTCAACCAACGTGCGCGCCGACGCGATCATCTTCAACTCGGCGCTGAGTGCGTACGTGCGCAACCGGCTAACGCTGTGGAAGCCCGCGCGCTAGCTGCCGCGCGACATGCGCGTGCAGCGCCAAGCGACAGCGACACACACGATGTGGCAGGTGCAGGCGATACGCTCAGCCAACGTGCGCGCCAACGCGATCGTGTTAAACTCGGCGCTGAGTGCGTCGCGCGCAACCGGCCGCCGCTGCGGACGCCCGCGCGCCAATGCTGCGTTTCATGCAACGCTGAAGCTTTCCGCCCACCACGGCCTCCTAATGCGAGCTCCAGACACTACATCGTAATTCGGCGCTCGCTCCGAGCGCCGAGCGGCCCGGACAGCATGTGCACAGACCAAAGAGACAGGCACCCTGGCCAAGTACCTCAAGTCGCTCGGAGTCCAAATCACCGAAGTCGACCTCGACGTAGAGTCGGACGAGGAGGACGAGGCGGGCCACCCTCTCGTCGACGATGAAGCACAAGAAGCGGTCGACGAGGACGAGGACGACGACCTCTGACTCGAGCCTTCGGCTCACAACGTGTACCTGCTGCGAAGCGCGCATACGCGCCGGACGTACGTAGGCTACTCACCGGATCCGTTTCGTCGCCTTCGGCAGCATAATGGGGAGA
>Ga0210242_100274_pt1 | contig 44071 bp, 24 predicted proteins | sample ChrtobMeP5a_16mM_FD_155445 | JGI IMG/M metagenome (GOLD analysis project Ga0210242, IMG submission 155445) | Chrysochromulina tobin associated microbial communities from unialgal haptophyte culture, Seattle, Washington, United States - P5a_16mM | ecosystem: Host-associated > Algae > Haptophytes >... | reverse complement strand
TCTCTTGATGGCCTCTCGATGGCCTCTTGATAGCCTCTCGATGGCCTCTCGATGGCCTCTTGATGACCTCTCGATGGCCTCTTGATGACCTCTCGATGGCCTCTTGATGGCCTCTTGATCGCCTCTTGATCGCCTCGTGATCGCCTCGTGATCGCCTCGTGATCGCGCCTCGGATCGCCTCGGATCGCCCCTCCTCGGATGGCCTCCCTGAGGCCCTTCCCGACGCTCTCTCCGTCCTCAGGCAAGATCGTGGTCGATGGGTACCACACGCTGCAGCTCATTTTTTACTTTACGTCGGGGCCCGACGAAGTGCGCGCCTGGACCATCCGCAACGGCTGGATGGCACCCAAGGCGGCGGGCGTCATCCACTCAGACTTTGAGCGCGGATTTATCAAGGCCGAAGTTTACAACTTCAAGGACTGGAAGGAAAATGGCTGCTCCGAGGCGGCTGTGAAGGAGGCGGGCAAGTACCGGCAGGAGGGCAAAAATTATGTCGTGCAGGACAAGGACATCATCTTTTTCAAGTTCAACGTGACGGCGGACGCGAAGAAGAAGTGATGAGGCGCGGCGGTTGGCGGCGGCGGTTGGCGGCGGAAGGCCTGCATCGAGGCGCAGCGCAGCGGCTCGTGGTGGCGCTCGCGGCGGCACACGACGCAGCAGCGCGTGAGCCGTCCCGGGCGCGTGGAGGTGCGAGGCCGAGGCCGGCGGGGAGCGCTGGCTACATGGTACATGGGTTGGATCATTATGTGGTGTCGAGCGTGTAGAATGCGCGCGCGCTGTGAGGCAAATCTTGCCAAATCTCCATGGATCGGATATCATTGGTTCTGGAGACGCACCCACACCCCAGCCGGCAGCCCGGCACGCGCGAGACGAGAACCGCACGAGGTCGGAGGCGGACAGGTGAGAGGTGTGAGGTTGCGCCTGTCGACATGGCTGCGCGAGCCGAGCGCTTCGCTTGACGTTGGGAGTCAGATGGAGGACGCACCCAACGCGGCAACGTAGGTCTACCGTACTAAATTCGTTGCATGCTTTATAAGGGCCCAACACTACACCTGTTTGGGAACTGAATGGAGCGCACCCCAGTCCCCCACGCCCCACTCCCAGAAGTCCGGTCAGGTTACAGGTACGAGAGGTAGTCACGACCCGCCACACGGCCCACGTCGGCCAAGCCGAGCGATGACGATCTATTTTCTATCTACTTCGTGTTAAGAGGTTATTTAAGAGGTCTTAACTCATAACTGGCGTGTTATACCGCTAGGGACGCCTATAGGCGTATCTGCAGCGGGGGCGTATTTGCGGCCGATGGGGTGCAACCTGTGACAACCAGACCCCGGAATATCCCGGGAGCATCCCACACTGGCGCTTGGAAACGACGCGCTCTGCGCGCCGCCAGCTCGATGTCGCCGCACCTCGCACCTCTGTGTAATGCGCGCTGCACAATCCCCGCGTGCTCTCGTTCGAGGCTCGTGCGCTGACCGCTGTGCGTATAAAAGAGCAGCCGATCACATCTACGCGTGCCCGCGCCACCCAGTTGCCTGCTTGAGCGCGAAGCGCGAAGTCTGATCAAGGCTGATGCCCTCGCCGTCGGACGTGATCTCCCAGCACATGGGATTCGTCTGGAAGCTACCATCGCCGCCACCGCCCTTAGCAGCCAGATCGTGGGGAAGGCTTTCGCGTGCCTTTTCGACAAGCCTGAGTTCGGACTCGAAAGCCCGAGCGTCGGTGAGGAGTAGCCGGTGCGCAAACACCTGAGCACGGGTGCTAGCAAGCGTGAGCGTTGATGGCAGAGCGGACGGGATGGGGCGACCGCCGGGGCTGTGATAGGATGGCCAAGCGCACTTCGACGCATGCCGGTTTGTTCTGCGTGCGAGATACCATCTGGCAGATGAGCTCGAGGAGCTCTACGCCCGCCGCGGTGGTGTTCGGCATCGCCACCTGCTTCAATGGGTGCGGCTTCTCCAACCGATCTAGCAAGAGGGCCCAAGCCGAGGTCCGAAACAGAACCGAGGGTGCCGCGGCCTTGAGGCGTGACGTGATGGCTATGCAGTGAGGTGGATGGCTCACAGAGGCAGCAGTGGCTGTAGCCGTGGCTGTAGCCGTGGCGGCAGCCGTGGCAGCAGCCATAGCAGCAGCCGCTGCCTCCCGCCCAGCCCGTTTAGACCGTGCTGGAGGCGGCGTGGCTGTCGGCTCAAGGGCATTGCCAACATCCGCCGCAAAAACGATCTGCGCATCCGTTGCTCTCAGTACAGAGTTGAGCATCCCAATCGGATTGAGGGTCGGGTGGATGGCAATGTGAGGGTCGAAGAGCCACACGAAGTCGACGTTCTTCATGAGCGCTGTGCTGGGATGCAGCACCCGCCAGAAGCGCACCTTCGGCGCCGTAATCCATGTTGTCGTGATCCTGTTGTCGAGCGTAAACTCTTCGGCTAATTTGATGCCGCGCCGGGGATCGCCCCGTGGCTCGCCGTCGCTAGGACCATCGTGCAAGTTGACAACAGCCCTCACTTGCGGCCACTCCTTCATCAACGCGCTCAGAGCCCCGCACACCCCCACGATCTTCCTCGGGTCGATGCTCGCCATTGACGTGGCCGCCAACCACACGGACGGCGGTCGGCCATGATCAATATCGCCGTGCTTCATCTTTCTGCGCGAGCGCACCTCGCCAGAGTCACCAATCGAGTACTTACCGCCTTCGTCCTCCACGCCGCCTTGACCTGCGCATACGTTCCCGCCACGGCTCTCTCGTTCATGGTCAGAGAGGGCAGTCCAATGGGGGCGTCTCATCGGGCAGCGGCGCACGTGTGGGAGACAATCCATAGCAGTTGCCATTGTGATGTGAGTAGTTTTTCCAGTATCTCGGGAATAGCCTGAACAGAGTTCGGCACGTGCCTGCACAAGAGCGCTCCTTCCTTGCAATTTCCTTGACCATGAACTTTTCGATCGTGTGGGTATTGAGGTGCGTGGCGGTTTCGCCCGGGGTGACAAGGCACGCAGGCCGGCCCGGGAAGGCTTCGCGAACGGCCGCGCACCAACTGATGTCGATGCCGTAGTCCGATTCGGCGAGGTCCTTGTCGGCGATTTGCGAAAGCACACGCGAGTGATAGGCACTCCACGCCTCGGCCGCAAAGACTGGGCATTGGAGCTCGACAAATTGAGCCGAAGTCGCCACGCAGCTCATGTGTGCGTTCTTCACACGCAGGAAGCTGTGGTGAGTGCCATGCACGAGCGCGCGGATCGATGGCTGCAAAAGTGTTGCATCGGTGCTCTCCAAGACACCAGCGAGCGTGCCGAGCGGGAAGGCGCTGGGGTGGATGGCAATGTCCGAATCGACGAGCCACACGAGCTCGACATTACGAGCGCGGATTAATTCGGGGGTGATCACGCGCTTCCAAAACACGGTCTTCATCCCCGCCACGTGCGTGCCCTCCATGCATGAGCTATTCCGTGAATGTTGGCGCACGAGCGCATCAGCATCAAACGGTGTCGGACGATCCGAAATATCGTAAAAGTTCACAATGAAGTGCAGCTGCGGGTGCACTTTGCACATAGCCGCGGCGGATTCCACGAACCTCGGCATCAGCGGGTCATAACGGCCCACCGACGATCCACCCAACCATGTGCGAACCATCGAGGAGGGAGGGGTTCCCACAATTGGGATGAACCCAATTGTTTAAAGAAAATTGCACGCGGCGCCCACACATAAAAAAATCATTCAGATTCACAAATGAAGACATTCTGTGTCACCTCCACTTACATCGTTACCTCGTTACCAGCTGTATAGCCACATCACTGGCTGGCACACGCTGGCACCCTGCCGGAGGAGGTGCTCAAAAGGAGGTGCTCGAGCTGTCACTATTTACCAAACTCAAAAAACCCAATACAATTGAGGGCATGCGTTCCGTCAGTCAATTCAGTGTACCATCATTTCATGTCGTGGGGTTGTTTTCCTGGAGATTGCAGATTCCCTGTATACATGGCTGGGAATTCTCTGAAAAAAACCCAGCACTCAGACTCACCAAAACTCTGACTCTCTCGGATCATGACACACCTATCACACCTCGGCAGCGTGGCCGTGTCAGCAGAGGGTTCTTCTTTCGTGACTGTGTGCGTGCAGGTCCGTCCGTGTCCGTGGAGGCGGGGTGCAACCTACGTAGGCGGGGTGCAACCTACGTAAAACCAAAAACGCGGCTACGGCCCCTACGGCCTACGCGATGACGGAACGATATACCGTGCCGGTGCGCGGTGAAAAACGCGTGAGGAAACACTCTCGACTCTCTCTGTCGTCATAGAACGAGAAGAAACGGCTTTGGAAACCTCTCGATCGGACGACAACAATACACACGGCGAGCCGGCGCGCAAGTCAAACCGTTACACTTTGCTATTGTTGGGGGGGGCGGAAACACCGAGCCGGCTGGGTCCATGCAAGATATATACGCTACACTCCACATGCTGGTGCTGCTGGGTGGGTCTATCGCCCTGACTGATCTCGGATGTGATCTGGATCTGTAGATTCGACCTCCAACCCACGCCATGGATGGTATGGTGCTGATGAGCACTGTTCCCCTTCCACTCCGTCGCCACTCGCGAGTGCCACTCCCGGTGTCGCGTGGCCCTCCCGTTCAGACTCACCAAGGCCGCGTGCTCTGTGCTGCGTTCCGGTGCGGGCTGTACTGGCCGCCACCCTTGCCGCCCGCGCGACACGCCGCCGGCGAGCCCATCGTCGCGAGCTGCAACTGGGGCACGAGGGTCCCCGCGGGCTCAGCACGCATGGCGGGCGAGGGGTTCGCGATGCGCTGCTCCATGCGCGCTGCCATCGGGGACCCGTCGCGGAAGCCCCGGGCGGGCGAGAGCGCACGCGACTCATGGGCTCTACCCGTGTAATCGTACACCTTCAGGCTGTTGCCCGTCGCGGCAGCGATGTGCTCCTTCGCAGCCGCCGAGGGCGCCGTGTGCCAGTCAGCGATCATCGGACCGGTCATGAAGCCTCCGAGGCTGCTAATGAAGCCCGGGCGTGCGCCCCCTGAGAGACGGCGCGACTCCCGCGCACCACCCGCGAGGTGTGTGGACGTAGCCCCGGCCGACTGCGCCTCGGCTCTTGGCTCACACGAGCCCGCCTCCGCGCCCGCTCTGCTGCGCGCGGCGTCCCAGAGCGCCGCACGCGTGGCGGCCGCCATCGCGCTCTCGTGGTGCGAGGCCGCCACGGCCGTGCCGCCGGCCATCGCTTCGGAAGGGAAGATGAGGGCGAATGCGTTCGCGCCGTCCGCTGAGACACGCCTTCGAGGCTCTGACGCCGCACGAGACTTGCTGCCTGCAAGCCCCTGCAGATGGTGCTCGTGCGCGCTGCGCGAGGGCAGCCGGCCGAGCGCGATCTCGGCGCTGAGCATCCCGATGCGCCCCTCGGCAGGAGCGGGGACTCGCGCGACCGCGCTCTCGGCACCGAAGACCGTAGCGGCCACGCCTGTCACGGCGCTCGTCTGCCACGGGTTGAGTCGCGTGCGGCTCGACGGCTGGTCAGCGAGATGATCCTTTTGGGCCTCCCGCTTGGCGGCCACGGTCGACGAGACGCCGGCGCTCTTCTCGGCAGCAGCAGTGCTCTTGAGCAGTGGCCCTCTTTTGGCGGGGGAGTTAGACGCGGCGGCGGTGATGTCTCCGAGTGGCGCCTTGGACGGCGCCAGGTCGAGGCGCGGCACACTCGCGCCTTTGGGCACGTCGCTCACATCGAGCGCGAGCGCCGGGACGGCGCGGTCCCCGATGGCTTTCGAAGACGCACCAGCCGCGCCGGCACTCGAGTCGTGCCGCTTCTCCGTCTTGTGCCTCTTGTCGGTCTCAAAGTAGAGATCATGAGACGAAGCCGCTAGGTCCGCCGAGCGCATGCCCGCACCGCCCGCAATCGGCGAGCCCGTCCGATCGACCTTGCGCAGCATCGGGCGCTGCTGCTGCTCGCCCCCGTCGAAGCCCGCCGAACCGCGTCCAAGCTGGCCCGAGGTCAACCCCGCGCCGCTGGGCGCCGCCGCTGCCTTGGCGCCAAACCCGCCCTTGGGCACCGTCTCGCTCCACAGGTGGCGTGCCTCGAAGGCAGTGCTCGGCCTGTTGAGATGCGACGAGCGCGCGCCCGCGTACTGCTCCGCGTTCGCAGTGGCGGCGCTCAGAACGGTCGCTGTGGGGGCTACCAGCGAGGCCGTGGCGGAGGCGCCAATGTCTCTCTCGCCGTGACCCAAAAGCGGCGAGCAGTGCCGACGCTCGGTCTCTGTCTTGACGCGGCGCATCTGTGCCGAATTCATCCCCGCAGCACCCTCGAAATGGCGGGCAGGCGCCGCCGACGCGATCTCGGCGCCCGCGCCTTCTGTGCCGCTCAGCACGCGCCCAGCCTCCACGCCAATGTCTTTAGCCGCAGCAGTCTTCGAGGGCACCGCACAAGTGCCCACCTCAAGGCGCACATCCACAGCCTGACGGTTGACCTGATCCGAGGTCATGCCGCAGCTGCCGGCGGCATGTGCGGCGAGCTGCGCGCGCGTTGGCGCGGGCGACTTGGAGCGGCGCGCGTGGTTCAGTAGATGGACGTCGCCACTCGTGAGCCCGGCGATGCGTCCGCCCTCCCCGACTCTCTCGAGAAGCTGATGGTGCTGCTGCTGCAGCTGCAGGCCAGCGGCCTCGACTGCGCGCCCGGCGAAAATGCCGTCGGCATTGTCGGCGGCAGCCATGCCATGCGCCTCGCGCGCCTGCTTCGCGAGTTTCTCGGAAGGGGCGCCCGCTGTGCCGGTCGACGTCCGACGTCCATTCTCAGTTTTGTATGCTCCCTCCGAGATGCCCATCGCTAGATCGCCCACGCTGGCGGAGCCGTGCGCCTTGGGAGCGAGCGGCACGTCCGTGGCAATTTCACGCTTGGCGCGCCACATCGAGGCCGACGAGGCGCCCGCGGCGCCGTCCAGCTTCGTCTCGACTTCAGCACCCACCCACCGGCCGTGTGAGTCGACGAACGTCGCTTCCGGCGCGCCGTCGCCGCCACGCTCGGGAAAGATGCGGTTTGCCGTCTTGTGCGCACGAGTGAGCGCCTCGGCCGTGTTGGCACGCCGATTGGCGTCCCACTTGCCCGAGACATGCGCGCACTTCTCGACGTAGTCGACCCATTGCTCCGACGGGTCCTTGAATGCAGCTTGCGAGGTGGAAGCCGGCGTCGCCTCCTTGGCCGCAGCGACACGCTCGAGAATGCGCTGCTTGCGCATTTCAGCACGAAGCTGCACAGCCTCCATCATCTTGGCGCGAACATCGTCGAGCGGCGCGCCCGATGCCGCCTGCGCGGCTGCCGCCTCGTTGTAGGTGGAGCCCATACCCACGCCGCGAAGCGGCGGCACGACGGGCCTTTGGGCTTGGCGGGTCGCAGAAGCGGCAGTCTGCTCCATCAGGCGAGGCGATAGGGGACGGGCAGCGCGTGGCGATAGGGGACGCTTCATCGGCGACATGGATCGAGCCTCGGAGGCGTCCATAGCGCGCGTTGAATGAGTGTCAAAATTCGGGGCAAACGATCGCTTTCCCGTCTCCAAAATTGGCCCGTTCAATTAATACATGGACCTCGAAACCCAAGTTGTGACATGCGATCTCCCTCCGCCCAGGCACGCGCCTTATATGGTGCAGGAGGCCAAAGTCTTTAGAAAAATTGATTGTAAAAAGATTTGAGCTGGTCAAGTGAAAAACGGAAAGCCGAGCGCCCGAAGCTTGCCCCGAACCCTCAGTCACCCCAATTGCAAATGCTCACTGCAAAGCGCCCCCTCTCCGAGCTGTCACTCCCGCCGAAGCGGGCTCGCGGCATCTCCGAAGGGCGGCTGTGCGACCTGCGCAACAGCCTCAGCCTCTTCACCAATGCCAACAACGCCACCCGCGCCCGCGAGCGTGGCATCCTGCGCAGCCGCGATGCATCGAGCAAGTACGAAGAGGTGCGGACGCACGCAAGCAGGCCCTTTGCGGCGCCCCATTCGCGCCCATGAGTGATTGAACGCATTTGACCCTTTTGAGCCATCTGCCCCACATCGCTGACGTGCGAACACACCCTTGGACATCGGTAGTACGAGAAGAAGGTCTTTGCCCTTATCAAGGACAGCGGCGGCATCGAACTGCCCGACGAGGATTGGGTGCTCGAGATCCTGCCCGAGCTGAAGCTGCTCGAGCCTGATACGCTCGAGATGCTCTTCGCCCAAGCCGAGCAGCACGCCAAGTACGAGGCCGCCGCGCGCGACCTCGTCAACGCCGAGGTGGCCAAGTACGAGGATGCGCACGAGCGCGAGCTGCGCGCGCTCCGGCTCGAGAGCGAGTCGCAGCACACGCGCTCGTCGGTGAGCGCGGAGATGCGCATGCAGGCGCAGGAGGAGGCGGCGCGCGAAGAGACGGACCGGCTGCGCGAGGAGGCGATGGAGAAGATCAGCGAGCTCGAGGAGGAGGTCGCCAAGCTCGAGGAGAAGGTCGAGGAGCAGAAGGCCGAGATGGAGCAGCTGAAGCAGCAGCACGAGGAAGAGATCAACGAGATGAACGAAGAGCGCGAGAAGCTGGTAGAGATTGTCGACGAGGCGCAGAAGGAGACCGAGCTCAAGCGCGAGACCTCGCGCAAGCTCAAGGAGGAGATTATCGACAACGACCGTCTGACTGTGGCCAATCTCAACCGCATCAAGAATCTCGAGATCGAGATCGAGGAGACGCGCAAGCTATGCGAGAAGCTCGACGACGAGAACGAGGAGCTGCGCGAGGAGCTGGGCAAGTCGCTCAAGGACGAAGGAGCCTCGGCGGCGCTCGAGCGCGAGGTAGAGATGCTCCGTGAGCTGCTCAGCGAGCGTGAGCAGCAGGTGCGCAGCCTCTCGCTGCGCCTCGCCGATGCGTCCAGTGGCAGTGGGGCGGGCAGCGGCGGTTTCGGAAGCAGCAGCGGCTTCAACAGTAGCTCGTCGGGCCGGCGTGAGTCGATCCTCGATCGCCTCGGCCTGAACAAGGGCCCGACCGCCATCTAGGACAGGCCCCTAATTTGGGAAGGGCCGATGGCGAGGAGTTGACTGGAAACGCGCTCGCTACCACAGCCGGCATGTGATACGACGCGCAAGGGATGAGAATGAGGATGCGTACTACGACGAGCAGAGCGGCACTCGTGCTAGAGCCGAGTGGGCATCGAGCGTAGTGGGCGACCGGTCGTGGTGCTTGGTTTTGGTCGGTCCGGCCCCGGGGGGGGGCTCTCGTCTCCAGGGGGAGGGGCGGGTGAGGGTCTCTTCTCGGGGACGGCGCGTTCTGGATCAGTCAGCTCCCTCTCTCGATCCGTGTTTAGAGGCGGCTGGTCAGGGCGGGTGGGGGGGCGGGTTCCGTCATTCGAGAGCGCGGCGGGCGGTTCCGCGGTAGGACACGCGCAATCGGGGTCGGAATGATCGGGGTACGCGCGATTGAACGTCAAGTTCGACAAAGCGGATCTGCTGGGAACCAAAGTCGAAAGATACGATACGCGTATGGTTACTACGTAGTAAATGCATACACACTGTAACTACAAAAAAAGGCAGCCGAGCGCAACCCCGTCCGGCGGCGGCAAGATGTCCGCCCGAGCCTCTGCATCAGAGTTCAGAGAATCTAGTGCCACGACCGTCCGCCGGTCCGCGGAGCACGCACACCCGTGTGGTGAGAGCTGCCGCTTCAAGAGAAGGCAAAGTACGCTCCTCCAACGAGCGCCGCGAGCACGGCACCAAAGACGCCAAGAGTCCACAAGCGCTCCAAATCGGCCACGTCAGACTTGCGTGCAGCCCCGCTCTGTTCCTCGTCGATGATTCTGCGCACCGTGGCGTACGGGAGGTCGTCAGAGGCAATCAGAGGTCATCAGAGGTCTTCAGAGGAGAATGGTCGAGCACCGCTCCATGTCGCCAGCAACGTTAGTGTCCTTGAAGCAGTAGCGAAGCATCGCACGCTTGGCAAAGTCGCCCTTTTGGTACGATTCGGTCAGCTTGCGCGCCGTGTCACTACGCGAGGGCGAGCACACCTGCTCAAAGGGTCGGCCACAGACAACGGGTGGCGATAATTGGCATCCAGATGCCATCCGAGGCCATCCTAGGCCATCCGAGACCATCCGAGGCCATCCGAGGCCATCCGAGGCCATCCAAGGCTATCCAAGAGTATCCGCACACCTGCTCGAAGAAATGCGCGGCGTTTGTAGTTGTGCGAAGCGCCTCGAGCGTGTTGATCGCGTCCATGAGCTTGTGCATGTCGGCCACCACTGCGTCCTTTGGGGAATTGGGCGACTCCAGCTTGATGCCATCGAGCATCTGCCGATGCAGCTCGCACAGAGCATCCACCATCCCGCGGTTCACCAGCTCGGTTTGGTAGCGTGCCCCAAAGGCGACGATATCGGCATAGCGGAAGGTGTTGGACGCATTCTCACGCTTGTCGGTCACTGCGACGAAGCGTGCGACCATTTCGCGTAGTGCTGGCAGTACCGGAACCTTGCTGTGCTGCTGCAGATGGCCGATGAAGCGTTTGGCGAGCGCCTCGTCCGAGTCGCGATCAGCGTTACACTTGCGGGACTCGAGCAGTGGCTCGAGCGGCTGGGTCGCGGCAGGCTCAGACTCGTCGTCGCTCGTCTCGATGCGGTCCCACTTCGAGTACGAGACGCCAGATGGCGGCTTTCTTTCGCTTCTTTCCGCCATCGAGATGCTCGCTCGAAGACCAGTCAGGTCAAGTCAAGTACCGGTACAAGTCTGACAGTACTGTACCGGTAAATTGACACGGGGGGAGCCGGGACATCACGGGAACAGTACCAGTTAACTTGCAAACCCTCGGGCGCGCACATATCACGGGGTCTATGGCATAGGAAACTATGGGCCACGCGCGCTCTAATTTATACTCTCCGCTCTTTTCGTCTGTTCCATGGCCGATCGAGCGAGTGGCAATCCGGGGCAGCATCATACAAAACGTCTCAGCTCCTCTCACCAAGGCTTGGCCACGACCTCGCAAGTCTCGCTGTTCGCCTCTTTCATCGAGAAGGCAATCCCGTGCGCTGCGAGCTCGAGAAGTGACCACACCTGGAAGGGGTAACCCTCGAGGCTCTGGACGGCGGAGCTCTCGTTGACGTGGCGCCCGTGCGGATGCTCGGTCGTTGGTCGCGGATCCCATCCGGAGCCCATTCGGAGCGTCCAGAAGAAGTGGCCCACCAGAGGCGCGTCAGATTGGTTCGCCCATGCTTTGCCGAACGTGTAGACGGCGAGTTGCTCGGCGTACATCTGACGGAGCTCCCTTGCCGTTGTCGCATCGCTCAGATCGAGAGGTGCGTCGTGATTAGTGGCGAGAGACCATTCCCCGAGCACCACTGGCACGTCGTTCCCATATTTGGAGCACCAATCCCATGTACTCGCGGGAGAGTGGCACGCTCGGAAGTGGATCTTGTCCCACGCACGCGCGCTCTTGTCCGGACTCTCATCCCCTCCAGCCTTGAAGTCGCCTGCCCAGTTAAGGTACCAGTGCACATCGAGCATCAGGGCGCCTCCCCATGGCTTCACCTGATAAGGGAGGCCATCAGACATGGATTAGGAACGCAATCTGACACCATCAGCGGCGCCCTCCCCACGGCTTCACCTCCTTCATGAACTCATCAAGTCCGCGGTCGTTCGGGTAGATGAAGTTGAGCACCAGAGGAAGCTCAGCGAGTGCCGCTCGCGCCGCTCGGATCGCCCGCCGATAAAAGTGCTTCACTGCCTCTAAGTAACCGGGTGTGTTGAGTGCGGGCTCGTTGGCCACCTGGAGGGCGATCAAATCAGGCGAACAAGGTGCAATCAGGCGCAATCGGGGGCAATCAGGCACACTCAGGCGAACTCAGACGTTGGTCACCTGGAGGGCGCCGATGACCTGCGAGAGGTCCGGCGGCAACGAGGCAATCCAACGCGCGAGGGCCGCGACGCTTTCAACGGCTACGTCGCCCCACGACACGATGCCCGACACGGCGCCAGGCGTGCGAGAGGTCGAGTAGTTGCCGTGCTCCATCTCGTGATGCTCGCCTTTGCAGCGTGGGATGGTGCCCACGACGACGCCTGGCATCGAGTCGTTACTCGCTGCGAAGGCGTACGGCGCATCGCACGAGAGGCCGTTGGAAATGCACGCCTGGCCACACGGCAGCGAGTGCACGTCGAGCAGAGCGGTGATGCCACGTGTCCGGAGCTTCGGGAGCATCGCCTGCAGGTGGTTGAGCCCGCCGGTGACGAAGCCCTCCGCTGAGAAGCCGTACTCGTACGCCGACGTGCCACCGACGGGTGGCTCGGTGATCCAGTAGCCAACTGGAATACGGACCGCATTGATGCCCAGCTCCACAGCCGTGTCCAGCATCTCGTCGGTCAAATAGTGCTGCCAGTGGTTGCGCATGGTCGCGATGGCGTGGGCATCGCCGCCTTCTCGGCGCAGTCCGATGACGAAATCGAGCTCCGAATCTGCCTCGATCTGGTCGAACATCCACGAGGGTCGCACGTCGGCCGACGCGCCGGCCGGGGCGAATCTCGGGTTGATCTCCATGACGAGCCATCCTCCGAGTGAGACGCCGCGCCATGAGCGCGCAGGAGGAACGCGCGAGGGCGGCGGCGGCGTCGAGGGCGTCGGCGGCGTCGGCGGCGTCGGCGGTGGCGGCGTCGGCGGTGGCGGCGTCGGCGGCGGCGGGAGGAGGGGCGAGGGCGGCACTTCCGGTGTCGCCATGGCCGCCACCTTGGTCTTCACCCTTGCAGATTCATCCTCCACTACTTGGTGAGTCGTCCTCGAGCTTGCCGGTGGCCAGGCGAGTGAGACCTGGAAGCAAGCCACCCAATCGCACGCTCCGGGATAGCACTGCTCTTCGCCCCCATCATTGGTGGTACAAAGCAAGCTTCCAAAACGCGCATGGTCCGGAAGGTAAACTGGGGCAGCGCCGATAGCCCAAATGAATAGGTTGTTCGCGCGGGCGGAGGAGGGGAGTCGAATGCCGACCGGGATGGGATACAGACGACCGATGCCGTACACGCCGCCGCCAAGAACGGTGTGCTCCTTGACATTGGCCGCCACGTGATAGCCCACGCCCTTGTACTCGGCGTACTTGTAAGGTAGCTCGGACTGGAACATGTACACCTGGCCGCCCTCGCCCTCCCAGACTACGAGGTCGCCCATTTGATGCTCCACCTGCGGACCGAGCTCGCAATCGGATGCAATCAGACGCAATCAGGCGCAATTCGACGCCATCGTTGCGCCATCATGCGCCAAAAGCCTCCATCAGGCTCATTCGGGCGCACCTGCAGGCCGAGCGCGATGACGTCCGCGCCGGTCACCACGAGACCATGCTCGGAGTACGACGTGTCCGAGAGCCCCTCGCAGTCATCGTGATCTGCGTGCCACGCCCAAGTATTATCGAGTGTGATGTGATTGCCCTCGATGGCAATGTGCACGTCTGCACGCGTGCGCTCGCACGAGGGCTTGTTCGTCGTGTTGTATCGGAATGCGCCTGAGCGGGTGAAGACATCGTTCCCCACCTAAACGCAAAGCAGCCATGTGTGCCCATCAGAGGGCCATCAGAAGCAATCATAGGGCAACCATAGGCCATCAGATAAATTTAGAGGCCATCAGATGCACTCAAAGGCCATCAGATACAATTCGAGGCCATCAGGGGCCATCAGCGGAAACTCGAGGTGCGCAGCCCACCCCTTCGTGGCCTGACCAACGAAGTAACGGCTCGGTCGGTCCTCGGGGCCCTTGGTCGAGGCTCGTGCCTGCCTCAAGGAGTACGCCGCAGACGCGCGCCGAGTCGGCGCTGATCACGAGGGCAGACTTGCCCGCGGTGGCCACCAGCGTCGGGAAGCCGAGCCCGAGCACGATAAAACCGGACGTAACGATCGAGATGGGCTCCGAGAGCGAATAGATGGCGGGGGTGAGCAAGAGTGCTCGCTTTCCTACAATGCCCGCGTTGATACTTGCCGCGGTGTCGCCGGCGCGCGTGACGTACACGTCAGCCATGTCGATCCGCGTGTCACCCACTGGCAGGGGCCCACGCGTATCTTTGACAGTGGGGGGTACCGCAAGGCTCCACTTCCCCTCTTCTTCGACAAGGTACGGCTTGGCGGCCACCCGAGGCGTCGTTTCTCTGACGGAGATTCGTCCATTGTCCGAGGGGGGGGGGGATCCCTGGACAGGTGCGGGGGGACACGCGCGTGATGCCGTCATCGGCACGAGTCTGTGGTAATCAGTGGCCATCAGTGGCCATCAGTGGACATCAGTGGACATCAGTGGCCATCAGTGATCATCAGTGGTCATCAGTGCGAATCCGTGGTCATGAGCTCCGTCCGACGCAATCGAATTCACACCTGCACACCCGTGAAGACGTAATTCATGAAGGTGCCCACTTGGCCGGAGAGTAGCCGGCTGTTGCGTACGAGGTGTTGCTGCTGCATCGTCATGATGAGCTCGAGTTCCACGACCGAATCCGCGATGAAGCCGCCGCTCACGGCGCCACCGCGCGTCTCAGCAAGGGAGAGCGTGCCGCCGACGTGCAGCCGACGGAGAGGCGCCGCCTGGGAGGCTGCCCACGTGACGTTGCCTGTGGTGGCCACTCCCTCGACCGAGCGCCAAAAGTTTGTGAGCCCGTCGCCGCAGTGCCCGTCGCAACACCCAAGCGGATTTCCATCGGGGCCGCAGTTTCGATTCAACGAATAGAATGACTCGACAACGACGGAGTCCGCAGATGCCCCGACGCCGATCAGGCTCGTCTGCCGGTGCATGGATCGAACACATGGTCTGTGAGCAGCAGAGGATGCGTTACGTGGGAGGTGTTCGATCCGTGTCACGGCACGTAGTATCCGATAGCGATGCTATCCTGGTAGGTGCCAGACCGCAGCAACATCGCTTGGCGAACCGTGCTAAACTCGCCAATCTGATCGCAGCCCGTGATTCTGTTGTGGAGCTCCGAGGCAAATGTCTGCACGTCATCACCAGGGCTAAATACCCTGATGGTGTCGATGCCATCATACCATTGGGGCCCCAAGCTCACAGCGGCCGAGATGCCAGCAGAGGGCAGTCGGAAGAGTGCGAGCACTGCCAAGGCTGCAATCATGAAGAAAGCTGCGGCGAGCTTCGTCAAGCGCTGTGGAGTCCTTCCAGCGTCGTGTGCGCCTAGCTCATGGTAATCGGTCGTGGGTTCGAGCCGCATTGACCTCCCCGACAGTGCGAGGAGCGACGCTCCGATAAATCGTGATCTCGGTACGGCTCTCGCGTGCCCGAGGCGGCGCGAAGATCGGGCAACGGAATTTAATATGTACCCAGAAAGGCGGAAAGAACGTCGACAAATGCCCATCGAGCCCCAGGAGCCTGGCAGGACGCCTCGCGAATAGACGACAAGGATCGCAAACACAATCCGAATCAGAATCCGAAGCGCCATGAAACGCCGCATGGCGCAAAATGGCCGCGTCCAGCTGCGACGACCCTGCGCGCGTTCTAGGGAGGGACATTTGAGGTGTGAATGAGTGACCGAACTTTTTTTGCGTCCACAATTCGCATTTGTTTACTTTTTGGGCTTCGGAACACGCACATAAGCAGTGTTGCCGACCGGGCGCAGGAGCGCAGCGCGGAGGAGGTAAGACGCTGGGCGCGGGCCCTCTCTGCCAGCCATGCCGACCGCCATCGAGTCGATCATGGAGATCGACCTCATCCCAGCCACCACCGAGGAGGCGCTCAGACACATGTTTCGCTTCTTCGGCTTCCTCGTCCTCTCCTTCCTCATTTATTGGCCCTATGAATCCGGCGAGGCGTTCAACACGCCGGTCGGGGGCTGGGATGAAAACCGGACGGCCGAGGCATGGGGCAACTTTGGCTGGGATTGGGATTGGATCGACTGCACGTACTTCGCGATGGTCACGATGACGACCATAGGCTACGGCGACCATCCCACGCTGAATCAGGGGCTGCGCATCTTTACGATCTTCTTCGCATTGGTTGGCGTCCTCGCCATTGGCAGCTCGGTCCAGCGCGTAGCGTCATGGTTCAATGAGCAGGGGCGCCTTCACTTCATCGAAATGCAGAAACGGACGCTGGATAAAGCGAAAAAAGCTTCCTCGCTCGTAAAGGAAAAGAAGTTGGGAGAGGCCAAATCGGCGACCGGGGGAGGCGAGGGAGGTGACGATCTTGCAGCTGCTTCTCCTCGCGTCCCCAGCGCAGAGACGCAGCCTTCCCCGCCGCTCTCCCCGCCGCTGGGGAGGCTTTCCCCGCCGCTCTCCCCCGCGCTCTCCCCTGCGCTCTCGGCGCCGTCTACACGTCGATTGATGTCGAACATTCCGAGCTCCTCAAGAAGCTTTCTCCGCGGAGCCACCGGCCATGGCACGTCTCCGTCCAGTGAAGGCACGTCTCCGTCCAAGCATGGTCTGTTTCAGGGGGATCCCGCGCCGCCGCCGTCGCCGCCGCCAAGCCCGGCAGCGCAAGAGGCGCAGAAAAAGGGATCCGGGATCAGAAGACTGATGGGTAGCTTCATTTCGACCGGAGGGTTTTTCGCCATGTGCATCATCCTCGGAGAGGTTGAGAACGCGCAGATCGAAGGGTGCGGCGGCTTTGGTGCGGGCTGGTCGTGCGGCGGCACTAATGAGTGCGAGGCTTGGAAGCTCGCAGCGGGAGATGCGGGACCGGCTGGCGGACCCTATTGCTGGACCTGGATCGATGAGTTCTATTACGCGCTCATCACCTTCTTGACCATTGGGTATGGCGATGTCCACGCGCATACCAAGGGTGGCAAGATCCTGGCGACCATCATAGCGCTGACGGGAATCCTTTGCTTCACGGCTCTCGCGAAGGAGATTCACGCCTACTTCCAGGAGAAGCAGCTTGGGACGAGCAAGTCGCTGAGGCAGCGGCTGGTCGAGCTCAACGAGGTGATCGAGCAGGATGAGAACGGCAAGGTTACCCCCGAGGAGTATGTGATCTTCAGCCTCAAGAAGATGGGCAAGGTTGATAAAGACCTCGTCAACCTCCTCAAAGAACAGTTCAAGGCGCTTGATATGGACGGTAGTGGCGAGCTCGATGGCAACGACGTCGCCAAGCTGGCGGCGGCCGCAGAGGCAAACTTCAAGGCGAAGCACGCCAGCCAGCCTTCTGCGTGGTCTCTTCTGCCGATCCCGAGCAAGCTGCCGATCCCTTGGCGGACTTCCCACGAGCCCCTCAAATCTCCGCGCCAAGGGAAGGTCTTAACCATTTGACGGTTGCGAGGCGCGCGCGAATGGGCGAGGCGGCGACGCTAGCTTTGCGAGGCTACTCTCCGTTTTCGTCCCCCTTCTCCCTCAGCGTACAGTGGTGTACACTCGCTCGAGGCGGACGCAGAGCTGGGTTTCCCTTCTTTTTTTACGTATCCCCAGCGTATCGTATCCGCCCACGGGTCTTGAAGGATCCAGCACTGACCACTCCGTCTGAGATCATGATTGATGTTTGATTCATGTGTACGCGTGTGTGTGGGCTGTGGCAAGGCATGTGGGCCATGCTGCGTGCACTAGAGGTATGGTCCGGTCACCAAATAAGGAAAAGCTTAAGGAAAAGGTAGCTCAGCCGACCGGAAACGGCGCGGACGTCACAAGTTCGCGAAAACGCGTTTCCTCATTCCTGTGGACTGTGCCGTCGCGAAAATCCAAAATTGAGCCCTGGCCTCGACAACTCGACAGGAAACTCGACAGGAACTCGACAGGCTACTCGACAGCAACTCGTACTCGACAGGATAGCTCTTGATAGCTCGACAAAGCTCGACAGCTACTCGACAGACCTCGACAGCTACTCGACAGAACCCCCCCTGACTCCATGCGCCTGGGCATCAAGGTGTCAAGCTCGAAAGCTCGACAGCTCGACCATTGAGCTCGACAGACCTCGACAGATCTCAACAGGCCTCGACACGAGGTCTAAGACTGGGTAAAGCCGGGTTAGAGCCCCACTCCTTCAACTAGGTGAAGGTTGATGGACCCACTGGTTACCACTGGTCAACTACACAACTTGGTGGGATGGTGTTGGCTGGATGATGGATGTTCTGTGGTGGACCTTTCGTTCCACGTTCATGCTCTTTCGTGCTCTATTTGACCTAATTCTCCTCAGAATTGCATTAAGATTGCATTTTCTGGTCAGATGAAACCAGTGGCTAGGTCCTAGGGGTTTAGGGTGGGTATTTATGGGTATTACAAAGATGACAGTGAAGAAACCTGTGGCTATGTAGGGGTTAGGGGTTAGAGGTTAGGGTGTGGCGTCCTCGTGATCTCCGAGTTCTTTATCCGTTTGACCTAGTTTGGATTTAGTTTGGTTGGTGGGTCCTCTAGGCCTACTGCTGTGAGTGAGTCTTAGTGAGAGTCTACAGAGAAAAAAACCTTTTTGGGGTTTTTTATGGACTCTAGAGACCTTTCTCAGATCGCCGCGAGTCCACCCCTTCTACAACCCGACTCTCGCAGAATGGCGGTCACCATCACGCATGACCAGACAGACGAGCATCTCCTTCAAAGATTCTCTCGAGCAGCACCCTCTTGAAGACGAAGCATGGAGGCTTCCCCTCGCTGCGCGCGCACGACAAATCAAGAACAACAAACGAATCCGGAGCCCTGCACGGCCACCTTGACTTGCCACTAACAATCGCTGACTATGCGCGAAGCGCCTGCCCCAAAGCCGGGTTAGGGGGGGGTTCCTATCCTTTTGGGGGGGGTTTCCTATCGGATACGTATCCTGATGTATTTTGATGTATCCTGCATGTATCCTGCATGTATCCTGAAGGATACATGTATCCCTTATGTATCCTGATGTATCTCAAAATGTATCTTAAATGCCCTGTTATATTCCAAGAGAATATGTGTTTTACATGTACACGTATCCCAAACGAGTCCAAGATACAATATGAGATACACATCAGATACATCAAGATAAATGTATCTTGAGCGCTTCCTTGGAGTCACACTGGATACATTTCACGATACATCAGGATACGTGTATCTTGGATTCTTTATCACGATACATCAAGATACACCGAGATACAAAATTTTGTTATATGTATCTTGGACGCGTCATGACGACACTTCACGATACAATCAGGATACATCACGATACATGTATCTTGGACGCTTCGTCCGAGCCGCGCTGGATACACACAAGATACTCTCGGGATACACAGCAGATACATCATACATCAAGGATACGTATCTTGGGCTCGTTCTATTTGCCCTGCTGTCCAAGGAGCTCAAGGCGCTCCGCCTCTTCGCTCGAGTCAGGCTCCACTTGGGGCTCGCGTTGAAGGGCTGGCACCGGTGCCTTTCGATTGTTCCCCATGAGCCCCGCCTTCTTCAACGCATTCGTCTGAATCTACTTGAGCTAGTAGGATACATAAGAACGCACGTAGGATACATAAGAGATACACGTGGGATACATGCGAGATACATATGGGATACATGTATCTGCAGCGGTTCGAGGACACACGGAGGATACATGCGGGATACATAAGGAATACATAAGGAGATACATGTATCTCAAATGTATCCGTATAGGTACGTATCTCAGATGCAAGATACATGCGGGATACATGCGGGATACATGTATCCTCAGAGGTCATCATCAAGATACATGCGGGATACATGCGGGATACATGCGGGATACATGTATCTCAAATGCATCCAGAGAGAGATGTATCTGAAATGAAGGTGACACGGGATACATGCAGGATTCGCGCGGCCACAAGTAGGGCTCGAGATACGTATCCTCGAATGTATCCCCTATGTATCCGACATGTATCGTGAGTGTATCTTGTGTGCCATGTATCTGAGGGTTAAGATACATTGTATCGTTATTGTATCCTAAATGTATCGTAAAGAAGGATACATATCCCTGGTTAAGATACATTTCCAATGATGCCAAAGTCACAGATACAATTGTATCCTGATGTATCTCGATGTATCTTGATGTACATGTACGGGACACATCAAGATACGATCAGGATACATGCAGGATACATCAGAATACATCAGGATACGTATCCGATAGGAAACCCCCCCCAAAAAGGAAAGGAAACCCCACGTCACCCCCCGAAAGCCAGCAGATTCCCTATGACACTCGCCACTCCGCTTGTCACCTCACATGGAGTCATGCATGGAGTCAGCCTCGACAGGCTCGACAGGATTCACAGGAACTCGACAGGAACTCGACAGGAACTCGACAAGGCTCGACAGGCAAGGCCTCGACAGCCCCTCGACAGCTACTCGACAGCGGGCTCGACAGCGCCTCGACGGAGCCTCGACAGCTCGACAGCTCGAGAAGTACACTTTCGAATTCTATGTCGGCGACTGTACGAAATTTGAGGTTCTCGCGAAGACGGCTACCGATAATGCTTGCGCCATCGCGAGACTGAGGCAAGTGATAGAGACAAGGATAGAGAGAGGCTTCTGGGCGCTTGGCGCTTGCCCTTGCGGAGGCAAGCGCAGCTGACCGCGTGTAGTCCCAAGGGCGGAGTCCCCGGGGAGATCGGGGATGGGGATAACGGCCTGGTCTGGAATATAACAGCCGTCGGCGAATTTAGACTAACCCCACGTGACCCGAACGCTCTCGCACTAAAAGGGTCGGGGTGTGATCTGAAGCGCGGAGGTCCGAAGGAAGCTCGTGTGGGAGGGATGATGATAAGTCGTCGAAGATGAAAGGGCCACAAGCAGAAGTCCTACCTGTAGACTGTCGTGCGGCTTTCGGGTACGATGCCCTCCTGGACCGGCAAAAGCCGGACCTCGCCGTCCAACTCTGGCAGCAGCGGCAGTAACGTCACGCAGGGGAAGGTGAAGCAGACGCCCTTGATGGCCGTCCCGCCGATCTTTGCCGGCGCCGCAGAAGAGTCATCAAGGCTTGCGGCTGCGTCCACGTGCGTCGAGCCCGACCACCGAGAGCTGATCCGATCGGTGGCCACGGTCCTGTATCGGCGCATCCGCGACAACGAGACTGCGGACTCAAAGGTCATCACGCCGCTCTTCTGCGAGGACACTCACACGGAGCCTGAGCCCGAGGACCGCTATGAGGTGACTCTGCCGCTGTACCACCAGCAGCTGCTGAGCTTCCCGACGTTGTACGTCATGCGCAAGCTCCCGCCGCTCAAGCTCCCGCCACCTAACTACCCGGTGCCGAGCGTGCACATCATCGCAACATTTATTGAGAACATTCGGCAAAAAGCGCGGCTGACACCGCAGTCGATGGTGATCACGCTCATCTACATCGACCGGCTCGAGGCCCGCTCAGAGGGCGTGCTGCTGCACGCGCGCTCGTGGCGGCCGGTCGTCTTCGCCTCGCTCCTCCTCGCCTCAAAGGTCTGGCATGACATCTCGTACTGGAACTCGGACTTCCAATCGATCTGCCCGATGTTCAACGTGCGCAACATCAATCGAATGGAGCGAGCGTACCTCACGCGGCTCGAGTACAATACGATCATCTCGGCGTCGCAGTACGCACAGTACTACTTCTCGCTCCGCCACTCAGTGCGCGCGCCCACCCCAAAGGGGGTGGATGCCGTGCTTGAGGACGACTTCGAGGCCGTCGAGACTGGCGCGAGAGGCGCCGTCGATGGGGCCGAGCCTGGGCGAGGGCGAAGCGAGAGCTTCGACCAGAAAGCGCCGTTGCACACATCGAGTGGTAGCGGGGGCCGCGGGAGCAGCGGCGGCGGCAGCGGCAGCGGCGGCGGCGTCGGCGACAACTTCCGCTCAAAGTACCTCAACCGTCTGGCGGTGCCCAACGCGGCGCGGCTGCAGGAGCAGTCTGCCGCCCTCGCTGAGCAGAAGAAGGTGGTGGAGGAGCATGCGGCCGCGCTTCTCGGCGGAAGCAATGATCGCCCGTTGCCGATCGTGCTGCCTGAGATGGCGCCGCGCCAGCGGGCGCAGTCCTACTATCCCACAGAGGAGTGGGAGAGTAAGTCAGTGGAGTTGAGCGCGCATCAGCCCGGCCCCAGTAAGGCAGTGGGCCCCACGCACCATCGCGCGCTGAATCGCTCGCATTCGATGATCGAAGTGCCGTCCTCGCCAGAACTCCAGAGGAGGAGCCCACCAGCCTCCTCCCCACGGAAAGCCTCGCCCGAGTCTGCCAGCATGGCTAAGGTGTCGCCGTCGTCCGTCAGCAGAGCAGTGCCGGTGCCCGGCGCGAGGACCGATGACCCGACCCCGAGTCTGCCGGCATGGGTGTCCACGTCACTCTAGGGCACGCATGCACATCGTTACTTCTCGAAAACTCCAAAGTTTCGTTGTGAGAGTTCCGTCGACCGGAGATGTGACGTGCGAGCTGCGCGCTTGCTTTCGCGTCAGCTTTTGCTCCGACCGTCGCCTTCGCTCCGTCGCAAAGCACACCGGCGCTAAGGAAAACGGGAGCCGAACGAGCACGGAACCATTGTGGGACGGCGTCGGGGCTAATGATCCGGTGGCCCATCGACGAGGTCCTGGCCGAGCAGGCCCATGTTCGAAGGCAGTCCTCGGTTCCGCCGCCACCGGAATGGGAGGGGAGTGGTCGCAAAATCTGCCTTCTTTGTCTCGAGACCGTGTCTGTGGCTGAGCGGCATGCTGCCCATGGGAACGCTCATCATGAAATAAAGTGCTTCCGCTGCAGTGAGTGTGACTGCACATTGACTGCAACGAACTGGTGCATCTCAGTCGAGGCCGAAACGGACGAATTCAAAAGGAGGATCAACGTGAGTCACACGGCGGCGAGTGCACAGGGCACGGAGAGCGAAACGTCCACTTCTTTATCCACTTCTTCCGCAGAGGCCGAGTTGAAGTTTGAGTCGGCGGAGCGAGACGCTACCGCACGACTCGCGGCGCAATCGCTGCTTGCTGGTATGATTGAGCTTGCTGGTGCACGAGGTCTAACACGAGGTGAGGCGCCACGTGTTCTGGCGACGGATGCGTCCCCTGTCCCTTTCGAGCCAAATGTCGAAACGAGCACCGAGGGCGACTTAGAGGGCGACCACGCTGAAGAGGAGCACCCAGCTGAAGAGGTCGACCCCATCTTTGGCACGTGGCTCAAGGAGAGGTGGGAGAGCACCGTGCTGTTCACGGATTCTGAGCCGGCTGTCGAGCTGAGCACCGCGAGTGACGAAACCTCAGGGGCTGCTGACGAGGGCCCTGTCGCCACGTGGCTCAAGGAGAAGTGGGAGAGCACACCGACTGCCGCCGAGTTGCAGAGCTGGCTCGAGGAGGAGACTAACGTGATGGTGCTCGGTTGTTGGGCTGGGTGCTCGTCATCTCGCAGGCCAGCAGCGTCCTCTGCTCCTGTTTCCCCCACGTCCCCCACCTCTCGCAGGCCCCCGCGTCCCTCTACAGAATCCTTCGAGAGAATCCCCCACCTCCCTCCTTACCTCCCTCCTTACCCCCCTCCTTACCTCCCTCCGTCGAAGGACGGCCTTCGGGAGTGATGTGCTCGAGGGAGGAGAGATGCTCTATGGAGAGATGCCACCGGATGCAGGCCTGCAGGCCTTACTGCAGGCCAACTGCCCTCAACATCTACCTTCGTAGTGCCGCCCACGGATAAGCCCACGTAAGCGGCCAGCTGCTTGGCGGTCGCCGCTCACAGGGCGGATGCGGACAGGTGGAAACAGAGAGCGGCTGAAGCACCTAGACAGCTCGTGGCAGCGGCATCGGAACGGGCCAGGGCGGCAGAGGCTGCTGAGAACGCGCTCCTTCTGCAACTCAAGTACCAGTAGCAACTCGTAGAAAACGTGGAACTAGAACCGGAAGCGGCAATTCGCGGCAGCCTCAAAACACACCGGCTCTCCGCATGCGTTGTATGCTTGTATACTTGTCGTGTCGAAGCAGACAAGCCCGTGACCCGGTTACCGCGCGAGAGGGTGCGTATAAACAATAAACAACAAGTCAAAACACAAAAGTGAACGACCCAGGTCACAGACGCGTCCAAAAGCCAAACCGAAGGCGCCCGCCCGTACTAAGAAACCCAGAGCGGCATGCGATGCAGAGCGGAGAGAGGATGTAGAGAGGACGCGGAACGCGCGGAGGGTGCTGCTGGAGCTGTAGGTGAACGGTTGCCGAAACGTTCCGCCGCGGCGCGAACGCCCATTTCATATTTCTTGCCGACGGATGATGGCGGTGCTGCACACGCGGGCTGGCGGGCTGCGTGCTGTTGCTGACCGTCGGCTGCGGCGCGGCGGTGCTGTTGAATTTGTCGTGCGAATGTTTGATGATATTTTACCGCCTGCCCGCCCCCCATGGCCGCGTGGCCATGCCGCGCGCATGGCCGCGCGCCCCCCGGCTCCCCAGCGCGTACGACGATGTAGACATATGGACGTAGAGCTCGCTGTTCCGCTTCCGGATTTGGCGGATACCACCCGCCTACCCGTCGAGCTTCCCACTGTAACAAACCCAACGAACAGCAACAAAGCGGTACACATAAGTAGAAGTACACAAGACGGGCCTCACCACTCACGCTACACCGGTGTACGATCGTGACGTACAGGGACAGTTCGGCTCCTGTGTTCGTCTCGTCACGACTCACGTCAACGGTGGCCAACGCGCCCAGTAACGGACCGCCCAGCACCATTTTTCGAGCTTAATGCGCCTCCTCCCTTCCTTGTTTATGTGTCATGCGCGCCCGCTGTGCGCGTCGCTCGGATGCCTGAGCGAGAGCGCGCGCCCTGCCACCCCGCGCGGCTGCATGCCGCTGGTTCAGATTGCGTCCTTCATCTCGACGCCGCTCGTGGCCGAGGACTGCGCCACAGGGTTGTTGATGGTCGTGGTCGGGATGGCCTTGACGATGGTTGAGGCCTTTTTCTGGCGGCGCTTGAAGTTACACACGATGATGGCGACACAGATCACAAAAGAAGGCACGCCCACCGCGACGCCGACCACCACATCCGTAGACACGCCGGAGCCGCCGCCGCCGGTGATTAAGTTTGGGTTGATCGACAAAGTGCCGTCGGCATTGACGATGACTCCAGGGATGTAGGGCGGCGGCGCGGGCGAGGGCATAGTGACGGCGACGGACGTTGGTGCAATGTTTGAAACCGCCTGCACGGTGACGCCAAGCGCGGCGGTGAAGTTGGCTGCCGGAGTTGCGGCGAGCAACGTCGCCACGGCACTTGCCGCCGCCTGGGTCGGGTACGTGATGGTGGCGGTGACCGAAACGGAAGCGGAGGTGACGCTGAGCGTGATCACGGACGGGGACACGCCCATCAGAGTCGCCAGGGCGTTCCGGAATGCGTTTCGGTTGAAGCTCGTCACATCGCCCGCCACGGTGAAGGTCGCCGTGATGGCGGCGAGGACGCGGGAGCCCGGCGACAATGGCGGCCGTGGGGGCGGCGGGGGCCGCGGGGGCAACGGCGGCGGCGGCGACGGCGATGGCGGCGGCGGAGACGGTGACGGCGGCGGAGACGGTGACGGTGGTGGGGGGGGCGCCGGCGATGGCGGGTTAGCTGGCGGCGACGGCGGCGATGGCGGGCTCGGCGGTGGCGACGGCGGCGACGGCGGCGACGGCGGCGGCAGCGGCACGAGCACGACGTCGTCGGCAGTGCGTGGGAAGATCTCGAAGGAGCCACCCGCGGTTCCAGAGAAGTACACGACACCCGTGAGGGAGGAGAGCACCCTGCCGGTGAGCGGGCCGGCAGCGAGGCTCTGCAGGTGAAAGTCCGTGTCTAGGAGCGTGTCCTCGAGCTGCGAGGGGCCCGAGCCATCGTTGATGAGGATCTCGCCGGCGCTATTGGGTTCCGACATGATCTGGACGTTGGTGAAGCGGACGAGCATGCCCTCATAGGACTCTCCCGAGAGGCTACAGCCCAAGCCGATGGCGCCCGTCGTCACCGCGATCGGCTGGACCGTGTGGTTCGTCGAGAGCACTGTGACCACAGAGGTGGCGGACATGGCGAGCTGCGTCAGATTTCCGAACGCACCGACCGGGGCGCTGATCTGAAGGCGGTCGCCGACGGCGGCGTTTGGCAGCCAGAGGGACGGGGTGGTGCGCAGGGCAGACGCGTAGAACACGTAGATGCCACTCCACGGTGAGCACGGGCACGAGGAGCAGCACGTGCTGTTCTGGAGGAAGAGGCCGCCGTTGCGGTTCACAGCCGTCACGTAGCCCTCCACCATCACGATCTGCCCGAGAAGAGGCTGCGCTTGAGTGGGTAGGTCGCAGTTGGGGCTGGCCGTGTACTGGATGGAATAGATTGTGGACAGCGTGGGTGGCGGCGGCGAGGGGATCGGCGGCGGAGGGGGATTGGGCGGTGGGCATGTCGTGCGGGCGGCCTCGCAGAAGGTTTTCGCGACATAGAGGTTGCGAATCGAGAGGGTCCAGGATGGTGTCGCGCTCGCCTGCCGGAACGCGACTGCGCTGATCGTGGTATCAGCCGCGGTCGTGCCAGATGACAGGATGCTCGTGGAGTTCTCCGAGGTGGGGTTGACCCAGAGCGAGCACTTGTCGGCAACGGTGTCGAAGCTGTAGACCAGGCGATATGTGGTGCCATACGTGGTCTCTGCGGTGGTGGTGAACTCTGCGGTGTTAGCAGCTGTGCTGATGCCGAGCTTATAGCCCGTGCTCGTGTGGCCAGTCGGGAAGACCCTGCATACGTAGGTAGTTCCAGTCACGATGAAGTGCGTGAAGTACGTGACGACGGCGGTGCCCGTAAGGGAAGACGGGGTGGGATAGTTGAGGTCCATACCGGCGTACACCGAGCCCGCAGACAAAGCCGCTGTGAATGCGCTGCTGACATCTTCAGCAGCAGCGCTGCTCACGGTGATTGCACCTTGACTGACTTGAATTTGGCCCGTGGTTCCCGAATGGGTTGCCCAGTTGCCGCCCACGTCTGGCGTTAACCCCGCGAGGTTGCCGTCGGTCGAGAAGTCGTCCCTCACGAGGATGGTAGCCGAGGACGGCGGCGACGACGACGAGGGCGGCGGTGGCGAGGGCGAGGGCGGCAGCGGCGGGGGCGGCGCCGCCGCCGCCGGCGGAGGAGGCGGAGGACGCACTTCTGCGAAGGTGGTCGCGACTATGAGGTTGCGGATCGAGAGGGTCCAGGATGGTGTCGCGCTCGCCTGCCGGAAAGCGATCGCGTTGACCGTGGTAGTAGCCGCAGCCGTGCCAGACGACAGGATGCTCGTAGAGGCCTCCGAGGTGGGGTTGACCCAGAGCGAGCACTTGTCGGTAACGGTGTCGAAGCTGTAGACCAGGCGATATGTGGTGCCATACGCCAGATTCTCTGCGGTGGCAGTCGTAACTTCGGAACCTGCTGCGCTGATGGCGAGCCTGTAGGTCGTGCTCGTGTGGCCAGTCGGGAAGACGCGGCATACGAAGGTTCCAGAGTTGAAGTGCGTGAAGTACGTGCCGGCGCCCGCTGTGGTTGAAGACGGTGTGGCATAGTTGATGTCCATACCGGCGTACACCGAGCCCGCAGTCACGGCAGGTGTGAATGCGCTGTTGACGTCTTCAGCAGCAGCGCTGCTTACGGTGATTGCGCCTTGACTGACTACGATTTGGTTCGCGGTTCCTGAGTGGGCTTCCCAAGGGCCGCCCACGTCTGGCGTCGACCCCGCGAGGTTGCCGTTGGTCGAGAAGTCGTCCCTGACGAGGACGGTAGCTGATGCAGCGGCGAACTAGGACGTTGACGATCAAAATCCGGAGCATCGTCGGGCCTTGCGGGAGAACTGACGTCCTGCTACGCATGTTGCAGCCCTCGAAAATATGGTCTCTTTTGTTATTACCGGAATATTTGGAATCGAAGAGAAGCCGCTCGCCTTTCCTTAGAAACCATTCGGTGATGGACGGATTCACTCGGGGTCTCGTTCGCGCTCGCGCGCGGACAGCCTGGACAGCAATTGGGCCTCTTCACGTTCACAGCTCTTTCCGCCCTGCTTCTCGACGACGAACGCCATGAATATGCCTGAGAGCATGGCGACGACCGACATCAGCGACCGCGACGCGACGCAGACTTTCGTCGCGCTCCGCTACTGGGCGCGCGCCTCGCAGTACGAGCCGACGGACGCCGAAAAGCAGGTGCTCTCGTCGTGCGAAGCAAGGAGCAACCGATTCTGGCAGGCGGGCTTGGCCGTCGGCGGCGGCGGAGGGCTCGCGCTCGCCTCGGTCGCGAAAGTCAACCTCCCTCAGCGGGCGGCGATTGCCGGTGCTTTTGGCTCGGCGGCCTCTTTCTTCGGACAATACAAAGCCAATAAACCTTGCCTGCAGGATCTCTTCGAGGCCAGCCGGACTGCGCCGTCGCCGCTCGTGGCGCAGGCAAGGCAGATCCAGCGCGACGGAAGCACGGCGACGGTCCAGCGGCTCCATATCGAGCAGCAGCAGCGGATTCAGCAGGAGCAGCAGCACGACGAGCGCGCCGGGCAGGCGGCCCGAGCCGTGAGCGCGCCATCCGGGCCGCAGGCGTTCGCCACGCCCGACGCGCCACCTGCTGCTTCACTCGCTGAGGACACGGACGTGGCTCCTCTGGACGATTTGGGTCCAACTTCATCTCCACTGCATTCGGCCTCGCCGGCGACGAACAGTTGGGAGGCGATTCGTCAGCGCCACCAAGCCCGCCTTGCCGTCGATCCTCCTACACTGGGCACGGGCCGCCCCGTCGCACGGCCTCCAGTGCTCGAGACGGCGCCGCACGACGCGGCGCCTCGACGCGCGCCTCGCAGGAATGCGTATGGCGATGAGGTTGTCGATCAGTGACAGAGCGAGATGTGTATCCAGCAGTTGCAGGCCGAGTCACGGCCTTCGGTCGACCACGGGTGGCCCTCCAGTCGTTTGATCCTTCTCAGATCTCACGTAAGAGTACGTTCATGTACGTTCACGAGTGTTCCGGTACTGGGAGCTCCGCTCCGGAGCACATGCGCGTCAGACAGCAAGTCGCCGACGAGACTGTTCAATTTGGTAGAACGCACCTCTCTCATAAAAATCATATTCCGTTTTATCCGCTGGAGATCGGTGCACGGTGGATCTGATGCACAATGACGCGAGGCGGACTAACGACTATTATCCGCCGCGACCTGCACTACTGACTCTATCACTTCCGGGGACCGTCCGAGATCCCCCGTCTCGACACGTATCTCGTCTCGGAATCCACGGAATCATCCAGCCGGCACTGCCGGCAGCGCGCTACGCAGTCGCGCCGTCGGGCGTCGCGTACACGGTACCCACGGTACCCTCCGCCATACGACCCGCCGCGCGGCGCTACAAGGCTACATGCTACATGTGCGAGGTCCCAGTAATCTCCAATTCGTTGGCGCCAATTCGATGTTCCGATGTGGCGGGCGGTGCCGCGAAGTTACAAGACGCGTCTGGCATGATGTTGTAAAGCTCATAGGAGTGTAAATTGAGTGTACCAGTCGCAAGAGTCATGTCTCCAGAGTCGCATTCCAATCCGGCCTTGATCAGACTTTGATCGATCCCAGGACCCCCTTTGCCGAGAACCTTTTAAAGGCCTTTCCCAGCTCCTCCGTGAAGATTGTGATCTCGCCGCTGGAAGCTGTGCTCTCGCCACCGGGAGCTGCGATCTCGCCGTTGGAAGCTGCGCTCTCGCCGTTTCGAGCCCTGGCCGCCATCTCGATGCCATCCGTCCGGTCGGCGGCCGCGCTTTGAGTGCTTGTCGAGTGCGTGAGGGTCGCGAGCGCGGAGCCCGACAGCAGCGAGTGGATGGTCATCCGGATGCCGGGGCCGGTGGCCATCAGGATGGCGTTGAAGAGGAAGAAGGCGCAGCAGAGCGACACGAGCGCGACCACGCTAAAGATGACGCCAAAGATGCGTAGGGGGCGCACCTGCGCCCAGATCAGGGGGACGACTGCGGCCAGTGTGGTCACTCCGGAGGCGAATGTCGAGCTTGAACGCGCGAGCAGTACGGCGCGGCTCTTGTAGTATTGCTCGGGCATGAGCGAGTGCTTGAAGGCGTAGGCAAAATGGACGAGGTAGTCAACGGAGATGCCGATGACGATGGCGAACGAGAGAGATTCGATCGGGCCGAGAGACATGCCAAGGACGCCGAGCAGCCCAAGCACGAACACGATGATCGCGACGATCGTGTAGAGCGCCACGTAGCATAGGTACACGTCTCCCAGGAAGAGCAGCATCGCGACGAGGCAGAAGAGGGGCGTGTACACGAGCGCACGCGTCACTCCGTCGAGGAACGCACGCACCGTCGGCCCGATGGCGAATTGCGAGCACGTGACGAACCCGTCGTCAAAGGCCGATCGGCCCGCAGGCGCATGCGACACGTTGCCGTTCCACTGCGCTCGGCCTTCGAGGAGCGTGGGGAGTGAGGCGAACCAACTGATCCACTCGGACTCGTAACGATCGAGCCGCGCGACGTCGTTGATCAGTTGGCCACCCTTGGGGTACTTGGAGCGTACTTGCTCCTTCATCCACGCAATCCGAGTGGGGAGCCCGCCGACGCGCGTCGGGTAGCCCGTGGCACCGTCCGCGTGGAATCCAACGGATCCGCGCAGGGAGGGCCACCCTGCGAGCACGAGGAGCAGCACCTCGAGAAAATCATCTTCGGGCAACGGCCACCCATAGCTTACACCGGTTCTGGTGACGTAGGCGCCGGTTCTGGTGGCGTACTGGTAAACTCGGTTCATCAGGCAGCCGCCGCGGTTGTCCCAGGCAGCGTGCACGACCGGATGGGCAGACGAGCCCTTGAGCTCATCGCACAGCAGCCGCAGCTCCTCCTGCTGCCAGCTGAAACGACCCGGGTCGAAGCCCGCGTACGCGCGCGCCCAGCGCCGCTGCCCCTGCCCATCGAGCCACGACAGCTCGCTCGGCACGGCGCCCGTCGTGCGCGGGGTCGGGTCGAGGCCAAAGACGATGCTACACTTGTCGGCGTCGATGAGAGGCACCTGGTCGGCCATCCCGCCAGTTCTCACACCACTTGAGGCGGCGCCCGAGACGGCGCTAGGGCGCACCTCGATCGTGACCATCGCGACGACGAGGAGCACGCCGGTTGCAAAGGCGGCCGCGCACGTGAGCACAGCGAGCGCGCCGCCCGCTCGTCGGCTCGGGAAGCTTCGGACTCGGCCGTTGGGCTCGATGATGCGCTCAAGGGGCGCGAAGCCGCCCGCGGCGACGCCCGAGGAAAAGACATCAGCATGGATCGCGAGGATGGGCAGATGGACGAGCAGAGCGAGCGCGATGAAGAGGCACGTGAGGTACGGTCTCTCCGAGTCCACCTCGACCAAGCCCTTGGGACCGAGGGCGAGCGTGTAGCAGCCGCCGCTGCCCAGCGCGAGGAGCGTCGAGAAGGCGAGGAGGAGCCGCCGCCAGACGAGCGTGGTCTTGTCATCGCGGTGCTCGACACTCGCCAGCGTGGCGCCCTGCGGCTTGGCTTTGGCCGCATGCAGCTGCGTTTGCGCGTGCGTTAGGTCCTCGTTGTACGTGTGGCCGTGCGAGAAGAGAAAGTAGAGCGCCGCCGCGGCCTGCAGCCCTCCGAGTAGCTCCAACCCGGGCTCGATGCCGCTGGCCTGGCCGCTCGCGAGAAAGAGCTCACGCCACTGCCAAGGCAGCACAGCGACCGTTGCGAGGCAGCCGAGCAGCGACACGAAGGCGAGCGCGAAGGGGACTAAAAAGGAACGTCCGAGCGTGAAGATGCCGAGTATGGAAGGCCCGCCGCCGTCGGCAATGGCGCCGGCCCGGTGCTTCCGCCATGCTCTCCCTATCTGGCGTAGCATCACAGCGAGCATGGCGGCGTGCGCCGCCATCGTCACCTCGCCCACCAGCGGCAGCACGCGCACACTCCAGAGGTAAGACCACCGTTTCATGTCTGCGGCAACGTACGCGGCGAGGGTACCGGCGAGTGCAACGGCCGCGCTGCCGAGCACGAGAGCGGAGGCCGCATTTGGATATAAGTCGTGCGAGACGAGCGGCCTGAAGCACGCCCATCGGCGCCCAAGCGCTTGCACGTACGCTGCGAGGAGGAGCACGATCGCTTCGGCCCAGCCGAGGCATGCCAGGCAGCCTGCGAGGGCGTCCGCCCTTCCAAAGGAGAGGCGCGCCAAGGCCACTGGCGGCGGGGGCGGGGGCGGGGGTGGGGAAGCTCGGGGGGGCGTATCTCCGGTTGGACGAATCTCCGGCAGGTGATCGCTGAGGTAACGGCTCCCTATGAGGAGGCACAAGGCGGCGAGCCCGAGGCAGAGCATTGCGGGCACACGCGACTTGCGAGCCCACTCCGTCGGCTGGAAGACGAGGAGGGCCGTACGACGAAAGAAGACGATGCCAACGGCAAGGCAGAGGAATGCGTCAATGAGCAAGGTGATGCCGAGCGCGATGGCAACGCTCGCGTCGCCGCCAAAGACGGCGTCGTGTCCCGTCCAGATGTAGGCGAGCAATAGGGAGGCGATGCCGAACAGCAGCAGCAGTGCCCCGAGCATGGAGAAGAGAAGAAGCGAGGCTGCCTCGCGCGGCGTCAGGCCGACACGCTGTAGCCGCACGCCCGTGATGACGCCTCCTCCGCCGCCGAGTACTTGGGGTGGGTCGAGAGGACGAAGGAAGCCAACTGGCACGCGCGTCGAGACTACCCGGGCGGCCATGAAGCTCACTGCTGCATTGATGATCCAGATCACGCCGAGCCACCACGCGAAGAATTCGGCATTCGCTCTAAACACGGCAACCGAGACCAGCTGGCAGAGGAGCATGAGATCAACGTACGCGAACGTCATGGTCCAGCGGTTACGTCGCGTAAAGTCCGTTGAGGCGACAAGCCCGCCGCAGGCCGTGGTGTCGTACCCGACGACGCAGGCGAGCATCGCGGGTACAAGTGAGGTGACCAGCACGCACGCGCCGAGGAGATTGCGCAGATCCTCGCCCGAGCCGAGGAATGCTCCGAAGCCCGAGAGGACCAAGAGCACAAAGGCGAGCACGAGTAGCGCCGTCCCGAGCACCACGAGCAGCTGTCCGTACTTTCGCGCGACACTGTTGGACTCCTCGGCGGCACGAGGGCGTGAAGAGGGGCCGGGAACCACGCGCAGTCGTGCCTTGGCCTCGATTGGGAGGAGATGGCCCAACCGCTGACCACGAAGGGTGACGAAGCCGGCAAGGAGCGGGATGGTCGCCCAGAGCAGTAGGACGCCACAGACGCCGATCGCTTGCCACGGCGGCGACCAAGCAGGCACGTCGATGCCGGAGCCGGCGTGTGGGGAGGTGCTGTTCTCACCGCGCCCCGTCCCGCGGCCACCTGTGATCGAGCTCGTTGCGGGCAGCTCGGGCTTGTTGAACGCCACTTGGGCTTGGGCTTGTTGCGGGCAGCTCGCATCCGCCACGCTCGCGATGAGGGCCACACCGGCCAAACTCGAGGCAAGGGTGAGAGTAACACACGTCACGAGCGCAACGGCCCGGCTGCAAGGCACCGGGCGGAGCAAGCAGAGGGGCTTTTTCCGTTCGAGCACGCACACATAGACAGCGGGCAGCGCCGCGCTGAGCAAAAGGCCGATTCCGAGCGCGAGCTGCGCGTGTCGCGGCCAGATGAGGTCATACCCGGAGAGCGCTAGCAGCGTCCAGCCACCCGCATGCACCAATGCGAACGTGCACACCATCACGAAGCTCATCTTGGTGCGTCGCGACTCGTTGGTCGCGCAGGACGGCAAGAAGGGACCAAACGGCGCGTTGCGTACCGAAGCCGCGGCGGCCATCATCACGACGACCGACCAGAACAAGCAGAGCGTCGCCAGGCAGATGCCCTCCCAGTGCGGTTTCCATGGGGGACCGCCGCCGCCCCCACCGTCGCTGCCGTCGCCCTCGGCGTCGCTGCCGTCGCTGCCGTCGCTGATGGCTGGTCGACCCTCATTCTCGGGCTCCATGTAATTGATGACGAGCGCCATCGCCGTGATCATGAGTGCTGCGAGGACGAGGAAGACGCATCCACGCCTCGTGCGCCGGCGCCGGCGACTTGCTTCGGGGTTCACCTCGTCTGGGTCGGCCTCTCCGAATAACCAGCGCTGCGAGACCACGCGATCAAAATAGCGTGTGAGGAAGATGGAGCCAAGGCCAGCGAAGAAGAGGGCATGTGCCAGGAAGAGCACTGCGAGCACGGCGTTGAGCGCGACGGGGTAGTGGCAGCCGAGCAGCAGGATAGCCCAGCGTTCGTTCGACTGCAGTACGAGGCCTAGCGCCCCCAGCCCGGCGAGGAGCCCACTCGAGAAGAGCCTGAACAACGATCGCTGCACGCGGCCGCATGCACAAATGACACCTGCCCACCCGTCGGGCGACTGCTGCTCAAGGCTGACGCCCGAGGCACGCAAGCCCTTTATGCCACGGCGAAGATAGCGCAGCAGGGCGGAGGGCCAGCCGGTAGAGAGCAGCAGCAGCAGCGCGTCGACAAAGAGGACCGACGAGAGAAGGACGGTGCCTGAGGGCCAGAGGGCGAACTCGAGAGAGGGGACTCGATATGAGAGCGATCCGCGGGCGAGGCGTCGGTACAGTGAAGGCCAGCCGGGGACGAGAGGGCGTGCTTCGAGCTGCGCGAGACCGCCCACGCCACTGAAGACTGCCGTGCGATTCTCCCAAATAAGGTCGACGGCGAACATCTCGACGGACGCACCAAATATTGACAGATCTCCGCCCACCCGATTCGAAAGGATGGCGAGGGCTGGCGGGACGAGCAGCCCGAAGAGCACAAGGAACGCCACGAGCAGCACACGCCTCTGCCGATAAATGAGCCCATGCATCAGGTGCAGCAGGCGTGAGGCTGTGTCGCCGTGGCGCTCCACGAGTAACCGTTGGGCGGCGTCGCGCCCCGAGGCCCCGCCGGCGACGAGGGCGCCACCCTCCCCAACTCGGAGATTCCGAAACAAGCCGTTGAACCGAGCTCGCGCGGACCCACAGCACCCTCTGCGCTGGCCCAGCCACTTGAATAAGCCCGGTCCGAAGCACACAAAGTAGCCGCGCTCCTCGAGCAAGAGTAGCGCAGGAGTGTTCCTGATGAGGGAGGCAATTGGTGGGCATCAGTGGCAATCAGCTCGCAACTACATGGCACTCAGGGGCAATCAGCTCGCGTTACACGAGCACGAGGACGAAGTTGACCATGATGAGGATCCCGCCGCACAGGCCGAACTGCGCGATCGCGCGCAGCGGCGAGAAGCAGTTGATGAACAGGGAGAAGGCGGTGGTGACGTCGGCTATGAAGAGGGGGCGTGATGCCTGGAGCAGCGTCCAGCGCACGCGCGCGGCGGCGCTCGCCCGCTCTCCCGACTTGAGACGCAAAAGGTAGGCCTGCTGCCATGTCTCGTGGACCACGAAGATATTGTCACTCGAGACGCCGGTGACGATGAAGAGCGAGCACGCGCTGAAGACGGAGAGGGGGCGCTGGCGCAGCACGACGTCCACGAAGAAGGCCATCATCGGGAACGAGATGGTGATTTGAAACACGGCGAGGATGGCGAAGGCGAGATTGCGGAAATACACGAGCATGAAGCCCGCGATCAAGCCCACCGCCGCCAAGAGCAGCATGACGTCGTTCGAGACGGCCTCGCGGATCTGCCTGCCCACGAGATCAGGGTTACACTTCGCAAAGTCGGCCTGTACTTCCAGCGTCGTATCGAGCGCCTCCTCGAGCATCCGCAGCAGCGCGAGCCCCTGCTTTGGGGAGAACAAGCCCGCATTTGCGGCAATTGGCACCGAGAAACGCGTACGTAGATAGCGCACGCGGCGCGACTGGGAGCGGTTGGCCGCGCCGAGCAAGGTGCCATTTGGGTTGCCGTTCGCGCCCTGGCTGAAGAAGCCCATGAGCCCCTCTTTGACCATCCAACCGAAGACGTCATCGACCTCGCGCTGCGACAGCGCCGGCTCGCACTGCGTTCCCGCGCGTGTCGCCATCGCATCGCGCCCGAAGCCGTCGCCGTCGAAGCGCAAGCAGCCACTGCCGTTGATGGCCGTGCAGTTCGAGCTGCTGCCGCTCACGCCCGCGACGGTGCCCGGGCGCACCACCGACGGGAAGAAGTAGTTGAGTGCTGTGTCGAGTGGCTCGCAGAAGCCGGCGACGGTGCGAGAGCCCACCCGAACAGCGCGCCGGTGCCTGCGGCAAAATTCGGCCTCGCTGATCCAGCGGCGGATATTCTGCTCGAGGAGCAGGATGCGCTGCAGCACGGCGGGAGAAAGCACCGGCGAGCCATCACGCGTCGAGTACACGATCGAGTAGGTCCTCACTCTCTGGCCCCACAGGTCGTTGTGTGAATGATCGCACTGCAATTTCTGCTCGTCGGCAGTGGCAGGCTGGTGATACAGCTGGCGACGGGCGTAGTTGCGATATGAGCTGTAGTCGGTGTACTCCAGCTGGGTGGTGAGAAACTGGCGCTGCACCGCTAGTTGCGTCTGATCTTCGAACAGCTCCGTCTGCACAGTGAGGTTTAGATCACCTATCAAGAAGATGCCCGCCAAAGAGCCGACGGACAGCAGGTAGATGAGGAGGAGGCAACAAAGCGGGCGGCGTGCCAGGATGCGGAACGCGCACCCCGGCTCTCTCCCTGCGGGCATCGTGAGCGATGCGCTCTCTGCTCCGAGGAATTCGGTGGGCACCTGTTCCGAGCGCCGGTTCGCACTCGTGGCCTCGTACGCCGCGAGCGCCTCCTTGACCTTCTGATCTGCGGCGCTGAATTTCACGCGCTCGTCGGCGCCGAGCGCAACTTCGACCGCTTTCGAGGAACGGCGGCGCAGCGCAGACCTCACGCCCTGTTCCCCCAACATGTTTTCCTTTCGCGTCCTGGTCAAGCCCCTCCTTTCTCATTGTGAATGAGGGCTCCCACGCTGGCGTGACTGGTGCGTGAGTCCCGGGGTTCGGGTGTGGTCTGGCGCGTGAGTCGGTGGGTGGGGTTGGCTTTGAGGTGGTTCGGTTTGTGTGCTCCGAGTGTCTGTCTCCGCGTTTTTGAAGTGGGATCCGCTGAAGTGCGATCCGCTTCGTCAAGTTGGCTGCGGCACACAAGAGCGGGCAATAACAGTTGTCGCGTCCTGTCGTGTTAACGTTCACACAAACCTTTCACGGCGTACCGGTACGTATGCGAGGGCGGCTTGCCCTGTGCTTGGTCGCTCTGCTTCCGTCAGGAAGCAAGGCTCAGCAGCAGGATTGGGGGCCTTATGCGTCGGGCAGCATGGGATACCTCCATGTGGCGATGCCAAACGGCGCGACGCCACTGCGATTAGGCGACGTGCAGTACTCTCCAGATAACCCGGTGCACAGCGCCCAGCAACCAGCCTACGCTAGGGCTGTGTGGCTTCCCATGGATGCCGGAGAGGACGGCTCCGGAGAGGATAGCTCCGGAGAGGACGGCTCAGGGACGGGTGGCTCCTCGCTTCCCACAGTGGTGCAGTTGGATGCTAGCGGCAAAATCCGAATGCCATTTTTACCCACGCCGGTTGGTGAGATCATTCTTCACATCAACTGCGGCGTCGGCACACACCCCGGCGGCTGGAACCCAGCCGAGGGCGCTGGCGCGGAAGTCGTTGGCCTCTGGCGCTCTGGCGGAACCGCCAACGACCGCTACGTCATCAACTTGGACTCGACCATCTCCCCACTGTATGAAGGGCAGCCACAGCGACAGTTCAAGCTCGCGTTCGGGCCGAACACGTGGAACGGCTGCAGCTCCAACTTCACAGCGTCGGAGGGCTATCTGCAGCCTCGCCTCGTTCTCGCGACAGCCGACCACACGAACAGCCCGAGCGTCGTACGAATGGTCACTTTTGTACCCCAGCGTCCTGGCGAGCAAGGACCATCCCCGTCGCTCGACCCTTCACCATCCCCAACAACCGACGCGCTTCTCTGCACCGATACGTGCATCCGAGCCTCGGATGGCATCTGCGACGACGGCGGCCCCGGCGCCGAGTACTTTGATTGCCAGTACGGCATTGACTGCACCGACTGTGGCCCTCGATGGCCCAATCCAACCGCATCGCCTGTATCGTCTGGCCCAACCCCATCCCCCGCCCCCGACGCATCGCCATCGCCTGACGCATACTCTCCGGCCAATTGCTCGATGATGCCTACTGGGTGCGTGGAGCTTTGCACGACGTACGTTTACTGCGTCACGGCGCCGGACGCGGCCTGTCGCAATGCGCCGCCTTTTTGCCATTCGCAGTGTAGCCCCTACGTTCACTGCTGGAATGCCTCATCGGCCAGTCCATCCCCATCACCCGACGCATCGCCGTCGCCCGACCCATCCCCAACACCCGACGCATCCCCGTCATCATCACGAACCCCTCTGCCGCCGCCGCCGCCGCCCCCGCTACTGCCTTGTCCACCGCCGTCCCTTCCGCCTCATCCGCCCGTGGGCTATCAGGTGACGTTCAATGTAGCCATGTCGGCTGAGGCTCTGTCGGCCAACCTCACCACGGACGATCTCACCGCCACGCTCATAAGCTCGATGGGGCTGGCGAACGGCTCCAACGCACAGATCGTCATCGTGAGACGCACGACGATTAGCGTCGACCTTGGCGCAGCCGTAGCGGGCGCGAACGAGACGGAGTACCGAAGCGCTGTCGAGACGGCCGTTTGCGCGCCGTACGCCACCGCAAGCTGCACTGTGGCCGTGGCTGCGGACGGCGAGCGGCGCCGACGGCTGCTCGTGGGCGCAGTGGCGGACGATGAGTGGCAGCGTCGGTTGCAAGGTAGCGGCGAGGACGGCGAGCGGCGGCGGCGGCTCCAGGGACAGGCGAACGGGCAAGCTGTTCGCTTCGTGGTGAGTGTGGTGCTCGCGTCCGGAGCGAGCCTCGCCACGAATGCGACCTCATCCGAAGCGCTCACCGCAGCGCTCACGAGCGCCCTTGCCGCCGTGCTCAACTCGACGAACCTGACGGTGACCTTCGAGTCGTCGACCGTGGAGGCGACCGTCATTCTCTCTCAGCAGGGTACTCCGGAGGAGGCTCAGGTGGCCGCAAGTACGATATTGAGCGCTCAAACGATCACAGCGACGATCGCCGCTTCTCTCGGGCTTGACCCGAATGCGTTGCAGGTGGCTGCACCAACCATTCTATTCCCGCCGAGGCCACCGCCGTCGCCCACGACATGCGAGCGCACCACCGGCGGCACATGCGCCCCATGTGCCGCCGGCACGTACAAACCCGGTCGCGCGGACTGGAATTCGGCGTGCACCGCGTGCGAGGCGTGCGGTGATGGGATGTTTCGGTCGGGATGCGGCACACTGGCGTCGGGCGTGTGCCTCGCGTGTGCCAAGGGCTTCTACAAGCGCAACGCGAGCGCCACGTGGGATACGCCGTGCTCTCCGTGTGAGCCCTGCCCCGCCGGCTTCGTGCGCACGGAGTGCGGCTGGGACCGGCCAGGGATCTGCCGCCCGTGCGCCGCGGGTCAATACAAGAACGCGACGGGCAGCTGGGATGCACGCTGCACCTTGTGCCATGCGTGCCCTGGCGGGGCGATGCGAGTTGGATGTGGCGGCTCAAGCCCTGGCACGTGCGAGCCATGCGCATCTGGCACATATAAGTTGCACATGGAAGGGGCACATCTCCTGGCTCACATGGAAGGGAGATGCCTATGGCACGAACCGTGTCGGCCGTGTCGGCCTTGCCGCCCAGGGACGTACCTCGTCGGCTGCGGCAATTCCAGCCAAGGGGTCTGCGAGACGTGCCCCGCGGGCACGTTCAAGAGCGAAGACTCTGCGTGGGACACGCCCTGTTCGCCCGTACAGAGCTGTGCGCCAGGCACCTTTCGCCTCGGTCCGTCGGCCAGCTACGGCGGCCAGTGCGCGCAATGCGCGCACAATCATTACAAGAACGTGACGGGCAGTTGGAACTCTCTCTGCCTGCCGTGCGCCAGCTGCCCGGTGGGCGAGTACCGTGTCTTCTGCGGCCCCGAGAGCTACGGCTCGTGTGCGCCTTGCCCCTTTGGCGAGTACAAGGCCGACTCGTCCCCCGGCGCGTGCGTCAACTGCCAACCCTGTGCGCCGGCCAACTTTAGGCCACTCGTGCACGCGGCTGTAGGAGTAGGCGGCGGTGTGGGTTAATGCATTTCGACTCTTGTACGTACACTGTAGGCGCGAGAAGGCACAGGTCGCCGCTGAGTCCGCGGCCGGTCCGATCTCAACTGGCAGATAATTGAAAGTCTAATTACGATTCAGGCATTTACGTTAGCGGGTTCGAGACATTTACATTGCGTTTACGAGAGATCCAGAGCCAGTGCGCGCACAGGGCACTATGCGCGACTATCTTTGAGAGTTTGCGGTTCCAGATGCGACTTTGAGGTACGGTTGTAAGAGAAAACCGATGTGTTCAAGTGAACGCCGCCACCGACACGTCGACAGGGACCGGCCCGGTGGTGGGTGGAAGCATCTTGTCGCCGGGTCGGGCGGGACTGGGAGGAACCGATGCGGGGAGACGTCAGACGAATTAAAGACATAACGGAGACGAATCGGCGTAGGCCGTAGCGCATCGCCATGGATGGTACACAAAATTAGACGCCAGGGTGCAGGGACCGTCCCAGTCAGTCTCGTCGCGGTCCCCCCGCGCACCACACCGTCTCGACGAGATGCAACTTTGGAAAGTCTTGAAATGGGCTGGTGACTGGACGCTCAACTCGACTGTTACCGAGTCATACAGTCAGTCAGAGCCCTGGGGAGAGCCGCTGCTCAATGGTCCTCGTCGAATCCGATGCCCGCCGTCTCCGGCAGGAAGCTCGCAATCACGGCGACGCTCAGGTTGGCCGCGGCGATCACAGCGCCAATGAGCCACCCGGGGAGGCCCGAATACACCCAATTCGAGGCTGGGATACAGCCCATCACATTGAAGAGAAAGGCCGTGTTGGCGCCCAGACCACGCACGCGTGTCGGGTACATCTCCGGCGCAGCGATCCACATTGCGCTGTTGCCCGCCGCGAGGGAGAAGCGCGAGAGGGCAGCTAAGACCGTCACGGCGGTGCTGCCGATGACACCGACGCCGAGCGCCATCGTCGCGCTGGAGGTCGCTAATACCGTGAACGCACAAATCTGCACGCCGCGTCGGCCGCCCCAGAGACCAAACGGTCCACGGGGAGAGTCGACGACCAGCTGCACAAGAAGCGTGCCGGGAAGCTCAGAGGCTAGCACTGGCAGCTGCGCCGTGTAGTCAAAGTCGCATGCGAAAGCCGACGAGGCGTTGGTGGGGCCGCTGCCGGCGTCGCCAGCGTCGTCGCTCGCAGAGCCGTTGTTGCCCAAGATGAACGTCTGGAAGTAGACGGTGCCTGCCCACCCGAAGCCCGCTATGAGCCACAGGAGCCAATGCGTAAGCGCGCGCTGGCGCAGGGCTGGCTCGGCGAGGATGTCGACTGCGCCGCCCAGTCCCAGGGGCTTGAGACAGAGGCGCGCGGCGCGTTCAGCCGGGGTCGCGGCGGCACGCTCGTGGTTTGCACGCGCAGACATGGAGACGCCTTGCGACAGACGCGACAGGCGCACCGCGCCGGGATCCAGCCGTGCCGTCACGCCGCCCGCGCCCGCGCCCACGTCCGCGTCCGCGCCATCGTCGGCGACCAGGTCGAGGAGCGAATCGCGAAGCCCCGCTGAAGGGCGTGCCGACAGGCGTGCCGACAGGAGCGAGTCGCCTAGTCCAGCGTCACCACTGATCGGCGGGCGGCAGTTGAGGCGCGCGATCTTCTCGAGCACGGCCATCGCCTCGTCGCACCGTCCCTGCTCCACCAGCCAGTGCGGCGACTCGACCAGCGCCGGGGTGAGCACCAGGGCGAACAGCACCGGCGTCACCACCATGAGAACGAGCACACGCCACGGTTCCCAGCTACTGGGAGGAAAGCCAGGCGCTAACGAGCCGACGGAGAACCATGCGGCGACGAGCACGAGGATCGAGCCAGCGCACCAGAACCAGTTCGTCAGGTTGAGCACCGCGCCGCGCTGCTTGGGCGGCGCGATCTCAGACAGGAGATCAAACGGCACCATCACGCCACCAAGGCCGACGCCCATCAAGCCCATCCAGAGGCACAACGCGAGCCAGCTCTGGGAGGTCGCGGCGCCACCTCCTGCGACCCCCATGATCACCACGGATAAGACCACCGCAGTCCGCCGGCCGCGCGAGTCGGCGATGGCGCCGAAGATTGGCGTGGCAAAGTACGAGGCGGTATTGTAGATGGTGCCCAGCGTGCCGTACGCAGTGATATCAACCTGAAATGCGGCACCAGCGCATGGCATCAGAAACGATAGCAAATTGGTGTTGAGCGACATCGCCATTTGTGCAAGCGAGAGCGCGAGAACGAGCACTGCAGTGTAGCAGCCGAAGCCAATCTGGCTCAGCATCGCATCTATGGACGGGAAGCTACGTTGCTTGGATTTGAGATGGGTGATGCTGGCGCGGGCGTGCGTGCCGCCCTCCGACAGCCGCGACGCCAGACGCGAGAGCCGAGAATGTCGAGCGTCGTCTGTTATGACGCCCATGGGATCAGTTCTGACGCCCATCTTTCGTGCGGTGAGTATCGTTGTGGTTGTCGGGATCCCCGACGGCGCCGTTACGAATCCACGGTTTCGTCGAACGGTTTTGTGCTTCAGCGCAAAAACACCGGGGATTTACCCCCCACCCCCCCGGAGCCGTGACACATAACACAAACGTCGCCGGCTTCGCCGCCCTCCGCCGCCACTTCCCCGAACTCCTCGCCGTTTTCCGCTTCTTCTACTTCGCCGCCTCCGTCATCTGGTTCGGCGGCTCCACCGTCCCCATCGCCACATCCGCCACCGGCACCACCACCCTCTGCCACGGGTCCGGCCACGTCCTTCGCTCCGTCACCGGCGGCTGCCAGGGCTGCGGCGGCGCCACCCTCCTTTGTGTCCTCACGTACCACCTCTCCCTCTGCGCACTGCAGCGTCTCCGCCCCACCTCCGACATCGCCGCCACCGCCGACGACTCCTACTTCTGCGACGATCTCGACCCGCCGCGCGCCGCCCCCACCTCGCCCCCGCACCTGGACGCCGCAGGCGCTGCCATCCCCGCCGCCCGCGCCCTCCTGCCCCGCGCCGACCACGAGCTCGACGGCGCGCGCTCGACGCCCTCCTCCACTTTCCTCGTCATCCTCCAGCGCCGCCTCGGCCTCTTCCTGACCGCCCTCACCTCCGGCCTCGACGCCGCCGCCGCCGCCGGCCACCCCGTCACTGAATACCACCGCCTCGGCGACGCCGACATCAACGACGCCAACAACACCGCCCGCCACAACTCCACCCTCTACGCCACCTACTAGTCAATGGTGACGCCGAGGCCGCCGTTGGCCGCAGGCTGCGCGGCGCAGGCGAGAGCGAGGGCGGCGCGAGGCGCGGGGCTGTCGGCGGCGCGGACGAGCTCGGCGACGGCGGCGTGGTTGACTTGGTCTGAGTGGGCGGCGGCGGCGTCCGTCTGGTCCGGCGGCATGCTGCCGGCGAGGTGGCCGAAGATCTTGGAGGCGCACATGCGGATGAGGTTGAATTTGAGTTGGAGCGAGTTGACGACGTGCTCCGAGTCCTCGAGGCGCATGACGTGGTCGACGGGGCGGAGCTGGGCGGTGATCTTGTCGAGAGCGTCGGCGCGGCAGGCGGCCGCGTCGCCGACGAAGGTGCCGGCGACGGGGAAGGATCGGACGGCGGAGATGCTCGTGGGGACGTGGGTGAGGTCGCCGGATGGCACGTGGATGAGGGCTTTGGAGAGGTTGGAGCTCACGTTGCAGTGCCGTTTGGCAAGGAGCCGCTTGAGGCGGTAAGTTTCGAGGAGGGGGTGCTCGAGCTCGTCGCCGGCGCCGAGGAGAAGGGGGGCGTCGAGCGCGCCGTCGAGCTCGTGGTCGGCGCGGGGCAGGAGGGCGCGGGCGGCGGCGATGGCAGCGCGTGCGGCGTCCAGGTGCGGGGGCGAGGTGGGGGCGGCGCGCGGCGGGTCGAGATCGTCGCAGAAGTAGGAGTCGTCGGCGGTGGCGGCGATGTCGGAGGTGGGGCGGAGACGCTGCAGTGCGCAGAGGGAGAGGTGGTACGTGAGGACACAAAGGAGGGTGGCGCCGCCGCAGCCCTGGCAGCCGCCGGTGACGGAGCGAAGGACGTGGCCGGACCCGTGGCAGAGGGTGGTGGTGCCGGTGGCGGATGTGGCGATGGGGACGGTGGAGCCGCCGAACCAGATGACGGAGGCGGCGAAGTAGAAGAAGCGGAAAACGGCGAGGAGTTCGGGGAAGTGGCGGCGGAGGGCGGCGAAGCCGGCGACG
>Ga0210242_100267_pt1 | contig 44512 bp, 40 predicted proteins | sample ChrtobMeP5a_16mM_FD_155445 | JGI IMG/M metagenome (GOLD analysis project Ga0210242, IMG submission 155445) | Chrysochromulina tobin associated microbial communities from unialgal haptophyte culture, Seattle, Washington, United States - P5a_16mM | ecosystem: Host-associated > Algae > Haptophytes >... | reverse complement strand
CAGCCCGACGTGATAACGGCCATGACGCCTCAGCTGGCCACGGCGAGGCAACGGAGCGCGAGAGGTCGAGACCACGCCCCGAAGGAGACTTTTTTCGCAGCGGTTTCAAAGACCCGAGCCTCCTCATTGCCCTGACTTGACTTCACTTTTTCTTCATCCGCCTTCATCCTTCCTAACCGCATCCGATGGAAGCAGTCAGTGAACGCGACCAACTCTGACAAGGATGGTGAGATCAAGAAGCTATTGGCGCAGGTTAAACACCTGAAGAAAGAGCTCGCGATGCACGACGCGCTCTCTGGGCGCAACAACGTCTCGTATGGACCTTTTTCGCCAGAGGCGAGGTCGCAGATGAAGGCGAGGCTGCTGGCATATTGCGAGGGCGACGGACCAGAGCCCGAGATGAACTCGCTACGCCAAATCCGTGAGAATTACGCGCTGTTCCGCCAACTTTATCAGCAGCAAGCTGCGGCCACCAAATGTATAAGCGTCGAAACGGTGTGCCCACGGTGCGCTGGCGGCTTGAGCATGAGTGCTGAGACCGACTTGGCAATGCCGCCGGTTGAGATCATCGACATGGTGGGCACATTGGCCGAGGATGGCGGCGGCCAGGGGTTTGGAGTGGGTGTGGCGCCACCGGGCGCCAAGCCGGAGAGCCTCGCCTTGCCCAACATGGTTGCAGCCGTCAAGCGGCTGGGGACGCCCGACGTCGCCGCCGCACCTCTTCCAGCGGTCCCAGTCGACTCAGCTGAAGCCAGCAGCACCGCAGCCTCGGCCTTCGAAGAGTTCAAGAAGACGGCGGGCATGGACAAGCACGCGCTCCTCCTCGAGAACAAGCGTGCGCTTCGCGAGAGCAAGGCATCAGTGCGCACGCTTGGCGCCCAAGTCAACGCCGCCAAGCGCCAAATTGACGAAACGAAGGCGAGGCTCGACCGATTGCGCGGGCCGCGGGCGGCGGCGTCACCGGCGCGGGGGGCGGCCGAGGTGATTGGGGAGGAGGAGTTCCAGCTGCTCGAGGCACTCCGGGAGGCGAAGCAGCGCTATCGGGATGCGTTCAGCCGCATGTCTGACGAGAGGGATAAATACGACTACGTCGCTCAGACCGTCGAGAACTGCCGCGCTCAGATGCTCACCGACTTTGGCTCATTCCTCAAGGCCGAGCGCCCGGACGCCGCTGCGAGCGCCGACGCCCTGCTTGCGGCCGTTTCGGCAGGCATGCGAGAATGACACGTTGTGCGCTGTCGTGAGCGCCCACAGAGCGCCCACGAGGGCGCCCGCGAGGTCGGCCGGTACAGGGCACCCTGAAGGCACCTTCACATTCACACCTTCCCATTCATGAGTCAAGCCCCTCGGCACCTCTCGGATCAGCTTCGAGGATCAGCTGAAGCTGAAGCGAACTCTGAGGCGCGCCAAAGACGCTCGGCCTGCACCACTCATGCTAAGAGAGAGGTCCCGGACGATGTAAACTGTAATCAACAGTAAAATTATCGGGTAGCATGACGGACTGTGTTCTCAGTACCTTAGAACCATGACCTCGAGGTCTACGATGGATCACGTTCCGGAAGAAGCGAAGAGTCGCCCGGGAGGCGGGAGCCGGGTATGGCGGGTCTTCCACTCCCACACATCTACCTCACACATGCGCGTTTTCATGCGACATGCGCATGGTCGCGGCAGTTACCCGAGAGATGCTCCACGTCGCGCCGCTGGACGACAGTCACAGAGTCGGGTCGGCGCGGCCACGTCGGGGCACGAGTGGCCATGTTGATCCCAGGGGCCAAGAGTGGCCGACCTCACTTGCCGAGCTTCTTAAGGTCCCGCTGCGCCTTCACCTTCAAGATCTCGAGCTCCGCCTTCTTAATGTCTCGCTGTGCCTTGGCCACCTCCACAGGGAACTGGGCCTTGCGGACCTGTGCCTTGATCTGCGCGGCAGCCGCCTTGGTGAGCGTGTCTGGGAGGGAAAGCGCACTCGTCTTGGCCTCGGCTGCCGCCTGCTGCAACGATTCCCTCGTGCTGTCGAGCGCGCGCTGCGGCATCGCGGCCGCCTCGTCCAGGGCCGCCTGCGCCGCCTCCTTGGCGCTCTCGAGCGCGCGCTGCGGCATCGCGGCCAACTCATCCATGGCAGCCTGCGCCGATTTCTGTGCACTCGCGATCGCACTCTCTGCGGCACTCACCGCCGCTTGCTGCACGGCATTGAGCGCCTTGGCGACTGGCTCGGGCAGCCCCTCGGGGGGCGAGACAGCCGGTGGCGGCGGCAGCGGAGGCGGCGCCGCAGCCGGCGGCGGTGCGACTGCCACCGGCGGCGGCGGCGGCGGCGGCGGCGGCCGTGGTGGTGGTGGTGGTGTCGGCGCTGGAGCTGGCCTCGGAGCAGGAACCGCCTTCTGAAAGGGATTTTCAAAAGAGGGCACCGAAAAGGAGGGCATGCTAAACGAGGGCAGCGAGATTTCGGGCATCTTGAAGCCTGTCGACGCACCCTCGTCGATGTACATTTCTTCCGCATCCAGGCCGATGGGTAGCGGAGGCGCGGCCACCTTGGGCGGTGGCGGCGGCGGCGGACGAGGAGGAGGAGGAGGAGGACGAGCTGGAGTCGGGGGCGCGGCTGCAGCCATGCTCTCTGTGACAGCTGCCACGTCGTCATCAAAGTCGCCACGGAGGCGAATCTCTTCGAGAAGCCGCTGGACTTCCGCCTCATCCACCACCTCCTCGTCCGCCATCCGAATGCAGGTGTTGGCGCGCATGACAGGCATGGGTTGCAAGCGCGTCGTCGGCGTATTCAGCAGCTTGGTGACGACATATGCCTGGGCTGGCTCGAACCAAAGCACAGCCGATGCCGCGAGGAAGTGATGCAAAACCTTCATAAAAAAATCTCGAATGCGAGATTGCGGAAATCGGTCAAACTTTCGGAATTGAATACGCAAGAACGCCGCTACGTTGAGCGACGATGTGGCTTTACGTGATGAAAAAGGGTTCCCAAATGCAAAGTCGTACGGCAAAACAGACGCCAGTCGCGCGGGGGGTCGCGGGGTGTGGACTGGATGCTCACGCGCCGAGCATTACGAGCCCGCCGCTCCCTCATCGCCGCCATCACCATCGCAACCGCGCCAGCGAGTGCGCTGCAGCTGCACGTCAAGGCGGGGCCCGATGGACGGTCGATCGGCGACTGCCCCTTTGCCCACGCAGTCCGACTAGCTGCTGGCGCCAAGGGCCTTCCCGTCGACGTGCACCCGCACGCGCCAGATGCCAAGCCGGCGTGGCTGCTCGATAACCACGAGGGCAAGATGCCATGCCTCGTTGATGGCGCTGACATCATCACCGAGTCCCGTCGCATCGCTGCCTTCCTCGATGAGCGATATCCGCCATCGCTGAGCGGCCTTCCTGGAATTGAGGCAGCCGAGGCAGCCGCGCAGCCCGTGTTTGGCGCCTTCGCCCGCTACTGCAAGAGCTGCAAGGAGGGATCGCTCACTGCCGAGAATGTTGCCGCCGAGTCGGAGCTCAAGAAAGCACTCCTCCTGCACCTTTGTACATTGGATGCGCACCTGGCCGTGGCCGCGAAGCCTTACGCGTGCGGAGAGGCCTTCTCGACGGCGGATGCGTTCCTTCTCCCCGCCTTGTACCACATCAAAGTAGCTGGCAAGGCCTTCAAGGGCTTTGAGATCCCCGTCCAATTCATGGCCCTGCATGCATACATGGAGCATGCCATGGCGACGTCACTCTTCACGGAAAGCGCGCCCACCCCGGAGATGGTGCGATGGGGCTGGGCGACCGCACGCACGGACGACTCGGACCACAAGGCGCGCGTGCGCCGAACGGCGCTCGCTGCGGTCCAAACGAAAAGTGTCTAAGCAGAGGATCCACGTAACAGAAGGCCGTGGCACTGGATACTGAGAGATAGATCGCGTGTACAGCCGTGGCGTAGGCGGGAGCGCGGGACCCCATGATCGCATGATGCCATGAATCGGCGATATATTCGATCCTTATAGGGTGGGTGATCGTACTGATCGACAATTCGATTGTTTACCCTTATCTATGAGCGGTACGAATTGTTAACGCCGCTGCGAAGTGTGATCTTCTCCACCTGAGCGACAGACCTACTTGCGGGCTCCCTGGCATTAGTCCACTTCTTCGATGCGCCACGCGGGAAGAGGGGCCCCTGGGTGCGCTGAGAAGGGGACACTGCCCTCACTCTCCTCGAGGTCGTGGTCGTCCATCGCCGCTGTCCACTCCTCGACGTCCTGGTCGTCCATCGCCAACGCCACGTCCGTCGCGGGCGCCATCGCAGACGTCATCGCGGGCGCCATCGCAGGCGCCATCGCCGCCTGCCGGGCCACACACACCGGGCAGAACCAATCGCCTTCGGGCACTGCAAGCAGCGGCGGCTCAAGGCAAAGCGTGTGGTATGCATTCTTGCACCCGTAGCGCTGCTCCCCGTCACAAAATAAAATCCAATTCCCCTCGATCCACTCGCCCCGGAGATTGAAGCCAGGCTCATTCCAGGCGCCGTCGTGGCAGACCGCGCACCACCTCTCGGCCTCGGGGTCGCTCTCGTCTGCGTCCAAGGCCTTGCCGGGGGCCGGCGTGTACGCTCCTCGCTGCTTCTTCTTGCCATGGTGCCGCCGGCCGCTTGCGCCGCTCCTCGCTTCTTCTTGCGCCGGAGGCCGGCGTGTACGCTCCTCGCTGCTTCTTGGCGAAGACTCCTGCTGCAGCCGGAACGGCTGTGCGGGCTCACGCGGCCGCTTGCTGCCGGTGGGCACGGGTGGCCGGCACAAGCCCGGGTGCGCATACCCGCCCACGTTGATCAGAGTGCACCCGTTGCGCCCACAAACGCGGTACGCCATTCGGATCTTGAGCTGCGCGAACATGAGCGTCGCTCGCCACTGGTCAAGCGTACGAGCTCGCTTCGCGAGCGTGAACACCCAATCACCGGCGTCATCACGCTGCCACCATGGGCGAAGGTCGGCCGGTGACACCTCGTGCACCTTGCCATATCGCACCGCTACGACGCGAATTTTGGACGGATTCTGGAGGAGCACCTGCAATCAGGCGAGATACGATCTCGTCCTCAGAGGGCTCATCAGGCGCAATCAGAGGAGCGCCCGAATGTGGGAGGGGTTCTGGACGACCCACCTGCAGACGTTCGGTCTTCGCCTCGCGGCTCAAGAGTTGTACCTCCCACCAACTGCCTTCGTACCGCAAGTCAAGCAATTCGGTCTTCGTCAGCTTGGCCAGCCATGGCAAGTCGTGGGGTGCGGCTGGTGGGCGAGGGCGTAGATGGTCGGCGCAGACCCATTCTTCCGTCCCGTCGACAGCGTGGCGCACCAGCACGGTTGGGGTGTCCAACAGGGGACTGCTGCTGCTGCCACCATCGCCGCTGCTGCCGCTGTTGCCGCTGTTGCCGCCGCCGCCGTCCGTGCTGCCCTCGTCCGCGCCCGCAATGGCGCTCACCTTCTCCGCGAGGCGCACCACCACCACTTCGCACCAGCAGCCGGCCGGCTCGTCGTAATAGAGTTCCATTAGATCTCCGGGCTGAGGTGGAGGGTCAGTCGGTAGACGGCGCGGCCCTCGCAGCCTCTCTTCGGGAATGGAGGCCTGCGGCTTGGTCAGCGGCATGCAGAGCTCGGAAGACGTCGACAGCGCCTCGCGTAACTCGAAGCGCTGCTTGTCATCAAGGTCATCAAGGGAGATTGGCCCCGAGATTGGCCCCGAGATTGGCCCCGAGGCACCCACCCACGAACCCGACGACTCGTTTGAGAGTTGGATCGAGGGCGTCAAGCTGCCCTCCGGCGCGGCCGCCTCGTCCCCCCCCCCCGCCACCGCCCTCGCGGGCACGCCGTAGCGCTCTACCAACAGGTCCCCACGATCGTCCTCCTCCGTCGGAGCCTTACCGGTAGCCTGAGCCGATTCGAGCGTGCCCTCAGGCACAACTGCTTGGTAGTCTTCACCGACGCGCACGCAGGCCCTGCGGAAGGCTCCATTGAGCCACTCGACCCGTTCGGCCGCGGACGCCGGCTCGGGAGCGTCCGAGGGCGGCGGCGCGGCGGCTGGCGCAAGCGGCGGCGGCGGCGGCGGCGGCGGCGGCGGCGGCGGCGGCGGCGGCGGCGGCGGCGGCGACGACGACGAAGGCGGCGCGACGGCTGGTGAACGTGGCGGTCCGGCTGCGGGCGGCGGTGCGAAGACGCTTGGCAGCGGCACGACAACGGTCGGAGCTGCAATCGGCAGCCGAAGCAACAACGGTCGGCCGCCAAGAGCTAGTGCTTCATCGAGCAGCCCCTCGGCGCTGTCCAACTTCTGGCTGAGGCCCAACGCAACTTTCGAGGGAGCTCCGCACAGCTCCGGTAACGTGCGCTCGATTGCATCGAGCAAACGACGCAAGCTCTTGATCTTGAGCGACGCTTGCGCAAGAGGTAGCAGCCGCTCAACATTCGCCCGGCCGCAGATCTCAACCATCCTCTCACAGACCGTGTTGCCATCAACGCTGCCAGAACGCAGCGCCCGAACGATCAGGTCGAGAGACCGCACACCGAGTCCGTCGAGAGTGATAGTCTTGCATTCGATGTTGTGCTGCAAAAGCGTGTAGAGAGCCTCGACGAGCTCGCCGCAGATGGACATGGTGCCCCTGCTTTAAGCAAGGAGAGTGCTGCTGCTGATGTGAAACACACGCAACACGAGGGCCTCTATCGCAAGGAGAGATTGGTTACAGGAAAAGACGGCGCGTAGAGCGGTAATGGTCAATTCACAGAACGTCGCTGTCCGTGATGGAGGCCCCTAGCGGCGTCGAACTCTCGTCTTTGCTGCCGCCGCCGCCCTCCGCCGCGTCGACCCACGCAAATCCCAAGATGCTGGCCACGGGCGCTGCACTGCTCCGGCAGATGCAAGAGGCGCACGCGGTAGCTCCGGCTGCGGCGCCCGCCCATCGCGCAGATCCCAAGATGCTGGCCACGGGCGCGGCCCTGCTCAAGCAAATGCAGGAGGCGCACGCGGCAGCTTCGGCTCCAGCGGCCTCCTCGGCCTCGACCGAGCCCTGCGGCCGGCCTCTCATCCGCTTGGTCGCCGCGAAGGCGCGGCATCTCGAGCAGTGCGCGGTCTGCTGTGCCGCCGCCGAGGACAAGGGTGCAGGCAGCGACAGGGCCAACGTGCTCGAACGGCTGCAACGGATCCTGTACTCGTTTGGCGACGCGCCGACACCGCCGCGTGCGAGCGCACGCCTCGCTCTCGAGTTCGTGCTCGCCTGGCAACTTGCCGCCGCGCGCTCCGCATGGTTTGGAGGCGCCGTCCGCGCGGGCCGCCTGTCACTGCCAGCGCTGCAGGTAGCCTTCCCTGTGGAATGGCGGGAGTACGAGCTCGTTGAGCACGGGCGTCGGGTGAGCGATGCGTCGTTGGAGGATGGCGCGCCAGCAGCCGAGCCCCTCGAGCCCCTCGAACTACCGGCGGACCAGGCCACGTTAACGGCCACCGCAACTTCGACGGCGGCGGCGGGCGGCGGCGGCGGCGGCGTCGGCGTGGCGGCTGGTGACGGTCCCAGCGCACTGCGCGCATCGGATAGGATGTCCGGCGTCGTCCCGGGCGCCGGCGCGTCGCCGAGCACCATCGAGCAGCGCCGCCGCTTTGCGGACGAGCGCACGCGGGCGATGAGCCTCGACGAGTGCGCGCTGAGTGCCGCCGAGTGCAGATGAGGACCTCTTGATTGCCTATGGCCGAGTGCAGATGAGGACCTCTTGATTGCCTATGGCCGAGTGCAGATGAGGACCTCTTGATTGCCTATGGTGGCCATCCAAGTGCCTCTTGATGGGCACTCTAATTAGCACTGGCGGCATCGACGTGCCACCTTTCTCTGGTCCCGGAGTATCCTTGACGAAACACTGACGACCACCCTTCGCGGCCTTTCTCAGGTACACTGAGTTCACGGCTCATCGAGAGACCGGCCTGAGCAACGGCGCGTTCCTTCGGTTGAGCGCCCGTCACCTGTCAGAATTCGTCACCGACTGGGCGGGGTACGAGCAGCGCACGAACAACCGCGATTTGCCATCGAAGCACGGAGGGTGCCCGCATAGGAGGGCGGTGCTCTTCTTCCTCAAGCTCAGCCTGTGCCGCGTCGCGGACCTCGTCGAGCGAGCGAACCAACTCGCTCACGATGGCGCGCTCTGCCGCACAGACGCACCGCTCCCGATAGGAGCTTATGAGAGGGCGGCGCGAGAGCTCCTCAGCGAGGCGGAGGCGACGATGGTGGCGCTGCCGACGGCGCCGGTTGTGGCAGCGCCCACGAGGGCGACGCACCTACCGGTAGCGCTGCCGCCTCTCACCGCCGGGCCGCCTCCGGTCTTCTTGCCAACGAAGAAACGGGCGTACTCTGTGAGGGCCGAGGCGCCGCAGGTCGTGGGCGAGATACGATCGGAGTTGGATGAGTTGGGCCTCACGGTGCTCGGCTCTCACGGTCAGGAACCAGGAGCGCGCAGCAGCCGCCGGCTTTTGTAGGACTCGACCCTCACCCGGTCCCGACCGGCAACCACCTGCGCCGCGTGGCGGACGGCTCGGCGCGCCGAACGTGCCGATGGTCGATAACCGGCCGCGGGGGCGCGTCCGAGAATCGCTGACTGTTTTTATTGATTTATTCTAGAGTTTGAGGGCGGGCGGCGGCGCATGCTATTCGAATTGACGTGACGTAACTATACAGCGGCGAATACACACCCGGACTACGTCTACGAGGCTTGCGTCCACATCCACTTGAGCAAGCGCCATTCAGCTCCGCCACTCACTTCCACTGCCATGGATCCTTTTGGCGCTCGCGGTCCTCACGATCGATCTGGAGGCCTTTGAGCAACCGCTCTCGCTCCACCGCAGCATCCGCCGCCGCATCCGCCCCATTCTGCCTCGATACCTCCTTGAGCTTGGCGAGCTTTTGCGCCGCCGCCGTATTCTCCTGCTGGCGCGCCTCCTCCTTGGCTTTATAGTCCATCTCAAAGCGGTGCTTCACGACGGCCTTGAGGATGGCCTTCGCCTCGACGAGCGGTGCGCTCAGGGGGTCGGCAAGCACGAAGGTGGCATCCTCGGTGCCCTCGCCCTCCTCCACGAAGCCAGCAGCCTTGAGCAGCCGCACGGCACCCTTGGCGTTCGACAGCTTCTCCTGGAAAGCCTTGGCGCCGCGGCGGATGCGGCGATACTTGTCCTCGCCTGGATGCTGCACGACGTTCTTCAGGATCGCGTACAGCGTCTCTGTCGCGAGCTGGAAGACGGCGGAGTCGTTGAGCAGCAGGATACGGCACGCCTCCTCGAGCGCGGCGGTGTGCGCGGAGGTGCCCGCAGTGGGTGGCGGCGGCGGCGGCGGCATTTTTGCGCGACTCCTTGGGTCGTGGTTGGTGTTGGCCGCCCGCCTTGCGCGTTCCTATGCGGGGCGAAGGCGTCTTGCGGCCGCCGCGAGCGCTTGTGCCGTTTGTTACCGGTAAGCTCCAGTTTGCAAGCGCGCGGGTCTCGAAAGTGATCCTCCGTCAAGTCAAGTCATCCCACCTCACGCGAGGAAGAAAAAGAATGTGCATGCCACACGCCCAGATAACAGTGCCCTGCCAGGCGCGGCGCGCGCCTGTGCGAGAGGCCTCACGAGACAGACCCAACAGCCCACATGGCAAGGTCCAAGGAGAGCTTATCTCGGCGCGAGATCCCTGGAGGAACACCCCAAGTCGGGCGAGCTGCGCGGCAGTGCGCGCCGTACGCTCGCTCGCTCACTCCCCGAACTCAGTTGCCACCTAATGAGTCACTTAATCAGGCTTGGTGAAGGACTCAGTCACCTAATGAGTCACTCACTCAGGCTTGGTGAAGGAGAAGAGGCGGAGGGAGTTGAGCATCTGGCGCACGTTATCCTGGTAGAGGACCGAGGAGTTGGTCAGCGTGGGCACAAGGTCAGGGTCGTTGCCCTTGAGGCACTCGAACGCCGTCGAGTGCGCAATGTGGCCCTCCCTCGGCGCTTCGTCGCAGGTCATGTGGTCATCGCTCGCGATGACCATCAGAGTGCGTCTGAATTCGACGAGCATCGATGGCCAATCGGGATCGATGGCGGCGAAGGGATCGCTCACTGCCGCCGCCGCCGCCTCCTCCGCCTCCTCGTCGTAGCCCGTCGCACCCTCGCCATAGGTCTCCGGCTTCACCGCCAGGCGCAGCATCGCCTTCGACGGCCCACGAGACTGGCACCATTTGGAATTCGTCAGATAGTAACGGCAGAGGAGCGCGCACAGATCGGACGAGATCTGCTCCTCGAGGCTGAGCCGTTTGGGCGTCACGCGCTCGAGCGGCAGCGCGTCCGAGTCCTTGGGGCACAAGTTGATGCCGCAGGCACGCAGACGCAGCAGCAGCACCGGCGCGGGCATCGGCGCTGAGCTGAGCAGGTGCGCCGTTTGCGGCAGCGCGGGCGCCTTCAGAGAGACGCCCCGCGCGCTCATGCTGAAGTGCAGCTCGAAGCGCTGCGTGTGCACGAACAGGTCGCCGCTCGACCCGCCGCGCGGCGAGAAGAGCCAGCGCTTGTAAGGTAGCTCAAGGTGCGTGGGCTGCAGCAGGGTGAGCGACGTGTTCACGTTGAGCGTGTCGAACGCGAGCGTGCGCGTCTCGGGGTCATACGTCACGTCGGCAATGCCGTCGGTCTTCCACGTGCCCTGGTCTACCGTCGCGCCGTCCTCGCCCGTCGGCTGCACGTCCGCCTGCCAGTAGCCCACCTCCGGCTTCAGCCCCTCGCCCATCAGTACCGTCTCCGGCAGCACGTACGTTACGCGCAGCGGCGGCGCGGACGTAGGCAGCGAGCCATCAGCGGCGCGGATGGGGTACTCGGTGCGCACGACGCCGGTGCTCATCTCGGTCACCGCGCGCATCGTGTACCCCTTCACCTTCTTCGAAGGCGGCGGCAAGCCGAGCAAATCAATCTTCAGAACGCCTCCGAGCGCCATGAGCGTGGCGGCGGCGCGCGCCTCCTCTGATGCATACGGCGAGACGACGTCGTCGTCGTACTGGGTGACGCGCACCGCGCACGAGGCGAGCGCGAGCGCCTTGGGCAGCTCCACCGTCACGCTCAGCCCCCCAAACTCGATGGCCTTCATCCGAGGGTTCTTCGCGAGGTTGACCCAAAGGCCAAAGCGGCATCCCTCCGCAGGCAGTGTGACGAGGCAGCTCTGCGTCTCGCGGTTGTAGTACTCCTCGGCGCGCAGGATGAACTCGGCGGTCGAGCTGTCGAGCTTGTGCCCGATCTCGGCGATCAGCGCCTTCTGCAGCTCCATCTGCCACTTGTGCTGCTTGAGCGTCGCCGGGGTGCCACGTGAGTACGCGTACACCGAGTCGAGCAGCAGCGCGCGCATGAGAATCATGCCCGAGGTGCAATCCGGCAGCGCCGTCCAAAGCGTGCCCGCCGGCTTCTCCTTCCACGTCGTGACGTACTCGTTCACCACGCCCTCCTTCTTGACATCGGGCAGGTCCTCGCACGCGAGGTACGTTTTCCACTCCTTGTCCTTGTTCAGCTGCGTGATCTCGTTCTCGAGCTCGTGGGAGAGCTGGGCGTACAGGCCCTTGTTGGCTTCCGTCTCCTCCTCGAACCGCGCGTCGAGCTCCGCGAGCAGCGCCGCCTCGGCCGCCTTCCGCTCAGCCTCCGCCTTTTCACGTGCGGCGAGCATGGCGGCGAGCTCTGCGGCCGCCTTCTCCGCAGCGGCGGCCGCCTCGGCCGCGGCCGCGGCCTCCGCCGCCGCCTTCTCCGCCGCCTTCTCCGCCTTCGACTTGGGCGCCATAGGTGCCCCCGGAACGAACGGCTGCTGCTGCTGCTGTGAAACACACACGCGCACAACGAACGGCTGCTGCTGCTGTTCAACACAACGCGCATTCTTAGATAGAGGACGAAATGTACAGGAGAAGTGGTTGTTTGTTTTTCGGGACGTTTCGGGACGCTCTTCTGATCTTCGCTTCCGGCACACTCCGACGGGTGGGCGGTGCATCCATGCCCTCAGCGACGACGACCGCGGCCGCGCAGGCGGCGCGCGCAAAATTTGGGCCGCCGACCCACTACCAACAAATTCCCACCGGCGGCACCGGGCTGGCGTTCGCGCAGTCCTCGAAGCCACGGCCGGCGAACGCTGCCGACGGCGGTGTCAAGGGCGTCACCCTCAAGGCGCCTGCGGGAGCGCCGCCGCCGCCGCGCCCGCCGACGCCGTCGCAGTACGCGGGCGAGGCGTCGTCGGTCGAGCACCAGAAGATTGACAACCTCAAGCAGCAGGTCGAGCTGCTCGAGTCCGAGCTGCGCACCTACCGCGAGGGCCACCTAAATGCGCTGCCGGCGGCAGCGGCGGCAGCGGTTGCGGTCGTGCCTGCCGCGGCGGCGCCCAAGGCGAGCGCCGCTGTCCAGGCGCCCAGCTCAAAGGAGCTCCAGGTGCTCGAGGCGCGCAACGACGAGCTGCGCAAGGAGGCGCTCTCGGCCAAGCTGCGCGAGCGGCGTGCGGTTGAAGAGATGGCCGAGGCGAAGGAGCTGCTCACGGAGCAGCGCGCGAAATTCACGGCGACGCGCAAGGAGCTCACGGCCGAGGTGATCGAGTACCAGCGCGAGATCGACGAGGTTACTACGGCCAAGCGCGCCCTCGAGGCCGACCTAGCCGACCTGAAGGCGGCGCTACACGAGCGCGAGGAGTTCGTGCACGGGTACGTCGGATGGCTTCTGATGGCCTCGGATGGCCTCTAATTGCCTCTAATTGCCTCGGATGGCCTCGAATTACCTCGAATTGTCTCGGATGGCCTCCAACTGCCTCTAATTACCTCGGATGGCCTCCAACTGCCTCTAATTGCCTCGGATGGCCTCCCTGATCAGATACGACAGCCAGATCAAGTTGGTATCGTCACAGCTCAAGGAGCGCGAACAGGAGGCCGAACGCGCCGCCCTCGAGTGCGACCGCCTCCGCGCGGAGCTGAATGAGGAGCGCCTTGCGCACGCGGCTGTGCGAGAGCGATTCGAGCAGCTGCGCGCGCATCAGGAGCAGATCGTGCAGAGGAGCACGGTACGCTGCGGAGTCCGTGATGGATACTTGATGGCCTCTTGATTGAATCTGGATTGCCTCTTGAGGACCTCTTGATTGCCTCTTGAGGACCTCTTGATTGCCTCTTGAGGACCTCTGAATGGCCTCCGTGAGCTTCGATTGCCTTCCTCATCAGGCGCACGCCCAGGAGGCCGAGAGGGCGACCGTCGAGCTGCGCCTGGCGAAGCTCGCCCTCGAGGCCGAGCAGCAAGCACGCCAGAAGGCCGACGAGGACAAGACGTGCGCATGCAACAGCCCCGCATGCCACAGCCCCGCATGCAACAGCCCCGCATGCCACAGCCCCGCATGCCACAGCCCCGCATGCCACAGCCCCGCATGCCACAGCCCCGCATGCAACCGACCCTGCACTCTCTGTGGTTCCGAAGCCTGCCAGTGCTCACCACGGCGTCGACGCTTCGCTCCTTCACACCTCGCTCCTTCACACTTCGCTCCTTCACAGGTACCTGGTCAAGGAGGCCGCGGCGCTCGAGGCGACGATGCAGGGCCTCGCCCAGTCAGCGGACTTCATCGCGCTCGAGAACGCGAAGCTCAAGCGCGAACAGTCGACGGGGCTCGTGGCCCGGGTCGTCGGACGTTTCATGGTGCGCACGATGCGCGACAAGCTCGTGGCGGCGCAGGCGGCGGAGCGCACGATGCGCTCGAACCAGGCCGAGGTGCACGCGCGTGTGGTGCAAGCGGAGCAGAAGTGTACCGCCATGGAGCGCGAGATGATGATCTCCCGCCGGCGGCAGGCCGAGCGCGACGCCGCCTACGAGCAGCAGAAGGCCGACGCGTCTGAGCTGTCGGTCGAGAACCGCATGCTGCTGGAGCGCACCGAGCAGATGCTCGTCGACGGGCAGCGGTACGTCGCCAAGCTCGAGATGGCGGAGGCGCGCTGTATTGAGCTTGCCGCCGAGCTCGAGCTCGTGCGGGAGCGTGCCGAGCTCGACCGAGCGCTTCGGGCGCTCCGACCCGAGGATCTTGCCGCCGTCTCACGTGTCAATCATGCGCTCGCCGAGTCCATCCAGTCCTTGCTGCCGCGCCTCGAGTCGGGCAAGAAGGCGAGCGAGGGGGGCGCGCCCTATCGTGCCCACTCGGCGCCCTCGAGCGAGCGATGGACGGGCGGCTCTTACCCTTGAGGGGGCGCCGTGGTGAGCACTTGCATGCGGCTCTTACCCTTGAGGGGGCGCCGTGGTGAGCACTTGCATGCGGCTCTTACCCTTGAGGGGGCGCCGTGGTGAGCACTTGCTGCGGCTCTTACCCTAGGGCGAGCGTCACGCCCGGTGCGTATTTGCGCCGCCGCGGGCGGAGGCCCGGAGGTGACCGGTGAGCTTCGTGCCTCCCGCACATGCAAGTGCTCAAGTGCTCACCACGGCGCGCGAGCGGGCCCGTCCGGCGGCGTCTCCATGGCCGTCTCCTCCCGAAGATGAAACTCGCTCCAGACCCGCAACATGAACACCCCCGCGCCGATAGGGCCCCGGCTTCGCGCCATACCAAACAGCGTGCCGCGCTCTCTCTCGCCTCTCGGGTCTCGCGCGGTGTCCGGTGACTGACTCTGCGCGGTCGGCCGCGGCACGGCAGGGAGGCGCGGCGGTGCTGTAGAGACGACCGAGTACCGGACCACATCTGTCCCGTGAGTCCCGGCTCCCGCCGGTGTTTTTGTATAGGAAACAATGTTTCGACGGCGCGTTCTTTATTCGGAAAACTTGGGTGCCAATCGTGCGCACACAAGTCCCCAAGAGAGACTGCGCCGCTCTTGCCGGGGCAGGGCTGTCTCGGCTGTGTCCTCCCAGCCATGGAATATGGCATGCCACCTCCGCCGCCTTCGGCACCTCCGTCCACCGCTGCGATCACTCGGGCCATCGAGATCGCCGCCCTGGAGCTGACTCGCTCGGCGTTGAGCTCCCCTTCTCTCGAAGTGTCCTCGCGTGCACCACGCCACGTGCGAGATAAGTTCCTCAAGGCCTCTTGTGCAGGGCAAATGTCCACCGAAGAGGTCAACTCACTGGTGCGCAGCTCGTGCAAGGGTGTCCATCCGCTGGTGCAGTGCGTGACGGCGGAGCTCAGGACGGTCGTCGACCCCAGACTCGAGAGAATTCGATCCGGATGCAACGATATGCTCAAGCTGAGGGTCGCGGATGCGGTGAAGGCGATCCGCTCGCCAGCCACGGCGGCGATCTCGCCGGCCGACCATGCGAAGCGCATCATCAAGCGCATCGACGAGGCGCACGCGAAGGCCCAGGCGAAGCTCTCAGCCGTCATGACGACGAACGTGGAAGCCCAGCGCTCCTCGTGGAGCAGGCAGATTGAGCCCTTGCTTGAGCAGGGCGGGCCCGATTCCGAGTCGGTGCTCGGCCACGATCTGCTCGCGCGTGTGTGTGCCCTTGCTGTCGAGCTGCGCTGCGTCAAGGCGTACACGACCGAAGAAGCTCTCAACGCGAGGCTCACCGAGGCGGCCGCGGTCGAGGCAGGCGTAGCCGCGGCGGACATGGCTGAGGCGGTGGGCGAGCAGGCGGCTGTGGAGGAGGCGATCGCACGGCTGCGCCTGGCGCGGGACGCGGCAGAGCTCGGCGTCGCGCTCGTCGCGGCGCGAATGGCCAATGTGCCAGCGAGCGTTGTGGAGCTCGCGGAGATGAGATTGGGGGAGATGCAAGCTCTGCCGCCGACCCCCCGGGGTGCTCCACCCGTTGCGGCGCCCATTACGGCGCCTCCCGTCGCCCCTGCCGCCTCCACCGCGGCGGACGATAGCGCCGTACCGAGCGCGCTGGCGAGGCCGGACGGCGCGCTGCCGCGGGCACTGGTTCGCCGCATGACCGAAAAGGAACGGATCGAGGCGGCGATTGCGGCGAGCCGAGTGACAGCAAGCGCGACAGCCGTGAGCGGCGCGGGCGCGGGCGGGGCAAGTGGCGCTGCTGGCGCGTGGACAGGTCACAGCCCGCCGAACGTCTTTCACAGCCCACCGCCCGTGTCCACGACAACACCCTCTCGAGAGCAACAAATACGAGCAGCGCGCCAGAGCGTTGAGCTGCCCACGCCAGCGCCGCTCAGCCGATTCTCGACCGCGCCGAACTTGACCGCCGCCGCCGCCGCCGCCGCCGCCGCCGCCGCCGCCGCCCTTCCCGAGCGCCGTACCGAGCAAACGATGGATCCCTTCCCGAGCGCCGTACCGAGCGCCGGCGCGCGCGCGCCCCTCTCGGCCTACCATCAGACGGCTGACCCGTTCCCGAGCGGCGCTCGGGGCGGCGCGAGTGATCCGTTCGCGGGCGCCGGCGCGGGCGCGGGCGCACAGGCGCCCATCCCGACGCGCGTGCCCACGACGATGCGCGTGCCCTCGCTTGCCTGCATCTCGACTGCCTCGTCATCGATCCATGCCACGTCATCGACCCCTTTGACGTCCGCCTCGTCGGCTACTCCGTTCACAGCCGCGCCCATGACAGCGCCCGCCCCGATGCCAGCGCCACTGCCGCCCATGCCTATGACAGCGCGAAGGCGCAACCTCGGCGCACTCGACCAAGACGCGGTGCAGGTGCGATCTCCCTTGATTGCCCTTGATTGCACTCGACCAAGACGCGGTGCAGGTGCGATCTCCCTTGATTGCCCTTGATTGCACCCGACCAAGACGCGGTGCAGGTGCGATCTCCCTTGATTGCCCTTGCTCTGTACTTGATGGTCCTTGATGGCCCTTTCTTGCCACTCATGAGCTTCGTCATGCTCGATCGGGCAGCTGCGCGCGGACGACATTACTCGCGCCACAGACGGGTGGGCGGCGAGCCGCGTGTTGGGCAAGGGCGGCTTCGGCACGGTCTTCGCAGTGGACGAGGGCCGTCTGGGCGCGCTCGGGCACAGCGGGAAGGTGGCTGTGAAGCGCATGGACGACGGCAACATGCAGGGCGTGCACCAGCTGCAGAACGAGATTGACATCCTCGCACTCTGCCGCCATGAGCACCTGCTGCCTCTGCTCGGCTTCTGCCTCGAGGCCGAGGCTCGCTGCTTGGTCTATCCGCTCATGGCGGGTGGCACTTTGGAGGATGCGCTCTCGTCCAGTGCAGCCACGCCCCTCACATGGAAGGCACGCGTGCGTATCTTGAGCGCCACGGCACGCGCACTGCTCTTCCTCCACACGCCGAGCGGTGCTAAGGGCGTCATCCTCCACCGGGATGTCAAGTCGGCCAACATCCTCCTCGACCATCACCTCAACGCCAAGCTCTCGGACGTTGGACTCGCACTCTTGAACCCGAGGCAGAAGGCAAATCTATGGGGCACCAAAGTAATTGGTTTCCCTAATTGGGCCTCTGAGCGTTCTGCTCTGATTGCCTTTAATGAGTGTGCATCTGCTGATGGCCTGCCTACATGCATCCCTCATCAGGTGATTGGGCATCTGAGTGACGAAGTTACCGGTACCATCGGATACCTCGACCCCATCTACATGGCCTCCGGCATGTACACCACGATGGCGGATGCGTACGCCATGGGCATCACGATGCTCGTCAGCTTCACCGGCGTCGATGCGGTGTGTGCGATGCGCACGTGCAACGAAATGCTCGAGGCGCCCAGCCGTGCGTACGAGTACGCAGACGCGCGTGCCGAGTGGCCGAATGACGAAACCTGCACTCGGCTCGCTCAGATCATCCAGGTGATGATGACCTCTGATCGCCTCTTGATGGCCTCTGAGGACCTCTGATGGCCTCTGAGGACCTCTGAGGACCTCTTGAGGACCTCTGATTACCTCTTGAGGACCACTGATGACCTATCCTCACGCACTCCCTTCGAGGATTCGATCTCCCCTCGATCTCCCCTCGAGCAGGGCATCGTGTGCGGCGATCGGCCGTCGCGGCGCACTCCCTTTGATCAGGCCGTCTCGGAGCTTGATGAGATGGCCGACGAGCTGCGACTCATGGAGGCCAAGGAAGAGCGCCAAAAGCGGCTCACGCAAGATCAGGGCGCCGTGGCGGCTGTGGAAGGGAAAGCGACACCGGGGGAAGCCCGCGTAGCCAAGGAATGCCAGATCTGTATGGCCGCGCCGCGCGAGGTGCGATCTCCCTTGATTGCCCTTGATTGCACTCGACCAAATCTGTATGGCCGCGCCGCGCGAGGTGCGCTTCGCTTGCGGCCACTGAGTGCATCTGAGTGCATCTGAGTGCATCTGAGTGCATCTGAGTGCATCTGATTACTGGGTGTCATTAGGTGCGCTTCGCATGCGGCCACTTGGTGGCGTGCGAGGCGTGCACCGAGGACCTTCTCGCCACTTCCGGCCAGCGTGTCCCGCAGAACAAATGCCCGACGTGCCGGGCTCGGATCGTTCTGTTGCCGGGCTCCAAAGGCGGGAGCGAGAAGTGTTACGAGGCGACCTATGTCGCGCAGGATTGTCCGCCGCCGCCGCAACTCGACCCACCCAAGTGGCGGATTGAGGAGTCAGCCTTGTTCCAACCGGGCGCGCGTGACGAAGTCGTGTTTCGTCACCCGGGGATGACTGGGCTGCATATAGGGTCCGTTCGCTCTATGCCAGGGCGGACTGTGATCACCGGCGTCACGCCGGGCTCGCCCGCTGACCACCTTCAAGTGCATCCCGGCAGTGAGATCGTCGCTGTCAATGGGCAGTCGACCCAGGGCCTCGAAAGGTGCGCCGTGATTGCACCTTGATTGCACCTTGATTGCACCTTGATTGCACCTTGCTTGCAAATTGGATTGGGATTGCACCGGATTGCACCGGATTAGGGTGCTATCTGCAGCAGCCGTTGAGTGCCTCTGAGCACACAACTCATTGCCTTGAGTGCTTCCCTCGTCAGATCGGCCCTCTTAGATCTGTGTACCACGCGACCATTGAAGATGACCCTCGTGCTGCCCGCCTCCGTGACTCCGAATCCCCGCCCCCGAGACGTCGAGCCGCCGCCGCCGTCGGCCGCCACCCCGCCACCCCTGGCCAGCTCGCCCCTGAGATGGGCGTCGTCGCGAGCGGCGGGCGCCGTCGCGAGCACCTCGCCAACCATGCCCGGCTCGCCCCCGAGCGAGTCACGTGCGCCGGGCGCCGTCGCGAGCACCTCGCGTTCGAGCACCTCAGCCGCCAGTGATCCGTTCCCGACGGCCGCCAATCAAACGCCGACGGAACGCCGATCCAGCGCGCCGTGGCGGGCGCTCAAGAGTCTAGCACGAGCCGTGAGTCCGTTCCGGCGGTCATCGAGCCCCGCACACCCGAGATGAACGGCTTGTGGATAGCGCGGCCGTTTGGTAAGGGTTCAGGGATTTGCATGTACAGTATCGAGCGTATTGACTTACCGTGTGTAGAGACTACCAGAGAGGCGTTCTTTTTCGTGACGCCTACTGGAGATTCGCCCCGGGACCCGCGGGTGTCTTTACGCATGCTTTAACGGGTGTCGCGGGCAACCATGGAGCATGGTCCGGCCGGGCTGCCCGGCCACGTGTCTTGGTTCCGAGGTGGCACCAAGAATCTACAGTATCATCCAAACGAAGTCTCCTTTCGTCTTCCCTGGCGCCCTGGGGCGCCTGCGCCTGCGGCGCCGGGGGCTTTTTTTTTCCGCGTGGGCTCTTGCAGGCCTTCTCGCGCTACCGGTTCAGACTCGCGCTACTGTTACGGTTCAAAAACACCGGGGGAGCCGGTACACACAGGACACCGGTAAAAAGACACCGGGGGGAGCCGGGACTCACGGGCAGTAACAGTGCCGTAGCGCCGGTTGTCGCGTCTGTCGTGTTAACATTCACACGGTACACACGCAGCGCGGTTCTCGTCGTCGGCTCTTTCGATTGGCGAAATGCCCGCGTCTGACGCGTGCACGCCATATGCCTGCCAAATTGATGCTTCTGATTCACCAGCGTGCGTGAGCATTATGAACGGTGGACCGCCTATACAAACGTCCTCTTTGATTGGCTTGCCCCATTGTAAAGATGCCAGCATAGGCGCAACGCCACGTAAGCTACTGCCTACGCATCGGCTTAAACGCTGCACCTGCGTTGCATCGCTTGATTTGCCGCACATGTACGCCCGTGTGTGGTAGGTCGCATTCATCCTCTCAATGAGACTGTGCCGCTTGAAGGTCAAGCTCCTGCCACTGTCTGGCTCGATGTCCGAAAGGCCGGCGTTGGACCTCACTTTCGTCCACAGGGCTCAATCGTTATTACTGCGCACAATGCGGCACGCACTCTGAATCAGTCTTTGCCCTTGCTCTTCCAGCATACTGCCAGCTGCTCTGAGCTGCTTATCCTGCTCGATCAGTGCACCGATTTTCACTCACTGTCACATTCTGATCCCACGAACAGCAACAACGGGCAAAATTGGTCTGCAACACTGGAGACCGTCATCAGCCGCCTCGATGGCTTCGTTTCCAGCCGAATCAAGAGGGTTCGAGTCCTCATCCAGCCGACTCCCGTGTGGGAAACCGCAGGCGAGAACATTCTCATGAGCATCTCTGATCCGCTCAAGTTTTACGCGTCGGTACAGCCCGATAACCTCGTAGAAGAGGACGGTTGGGATCTGCAGCTCTTGCGACCCCTGGCTTCTTTTGGCGATTTCTTCAGCGTATCCGGCATGTTGGCGCACGCTCTCGGTGCCCGTACGCCGACCATGCGCTTCATTAGGGATCGGCCACTCATTCGTGATCCCGTTTTCTCAGACGCGCCGCGGGGGGCCCATCTGAAGGACCGCGACACGTACTACGTTCGAGATACCTCAAGCCGTGGTCCGTTGCTCTTCCATGCCCAGCGGATGCAGCAGCTCGCCTTCTTTGATCACGAGCTCTACTACATGGACGATTCTGATCACGACCTTCACTGCAAGGCGCTCCTTCTTTACAATTGGACGACAGGCGTTGTGGCTCTTCGTCATGCTGACTGGACACGTCAGGCAAAGATTCCCTTGACGACACGTCTCGAAACCGCCGAGGCGAGAAACCAGTCGAGGATCACGCTGTCGAGGATCAAGGCACGTGAGAGGCTTGTTCTGGCGACTGGCAGGCGAGGCTGCCTGCATGAGCAAGCGCCGCGCCTCAAACAAATGCCTCCAAGAGCCGAGAATCGAGCCATGCTGCCGTTGAGTGTGGTGTGCGGAGCCGCAATTTGAAGACGTCGCGATGCGAACTTGCGGTCTCGATAGTCCGGTCCGGTAGCCTAGTGAGTTACGAAACCCCTGGTTGCCGAATAAGGATATGACGAAACCCTGGGAGGTCTTGCGTCTTCCCGAGACGTCCGGTCCGCGGTCCGGGGCCACGACCGGGACGAACTTGTACTTCGGCCGATAGTGGCTTTACAGTGAAACGTTACACATTGAACGGCGGCTAATACATGATTCGGCTAATGCATCTCGGCTATCTCTAAATTGCCAGAGCGGCGCAACAAAAGACTGGCGCGGCACTGCATACGAACGTACTAAGAAAGCACTAAGGGACGACCTGCGCATGCCAGAGCGAGCCACGGCAACCGTTGGGGCTCCGTGGGCGTGTGGTGCAGTCGCACATCATGCTCGATCCTAGTGACAAACGTGCGGGCCAGTGAAGGAGCATCCCTTCCGTGCCCTGAGCTCTGTTACGCATCACATGTCCACATGCCGCCATCCTGCTGCTGCTGCTGCTGCTGCTGCTGCTGCTGCTGCTGCCACTGCGCTTTTCGTCGTCGCTCAAAGGCGGCCTGCTGCGCGACGATCTGCTGCACGTCTTCGCCGGCGCGCCGCGGAGCGTTCTCGCTGAGCTGCGGCTCAGAGAGCAGGCGCTTGGACACCACGCTCAGGTGGTGGTTGGCGACTGCTGGCAAAGACTTGACTGTGGCGAGGGTGGTGCTCCCAACATCGAGGAGAATTCTCGCGAAAACGGTCGCGCCCGCCGATGATGTCGTGACGACCGCAACTTGCACGCCCAGGATGGCCACCGGCAGCCAGGCGTTCGAGCAGACGCGCACCGCAAAGCTGGCCGCGGTTAGCGCGAACTTTTTTGCACGGATAGGATCAAGGCTCGTCATGCGCGCACACACACGCACCGCCAGCGAGGCCGCGCTCATGGCTATTTGCGCTTGAGACATTGGGGCCGCCGAGAATGGCCGGCGGTGCTTGGAGGATTGACGGCGGGCGCGAAGCCGGCGGCTGGAAAGCGGAGGCGATCCCTGCCGTGACGGAACCTTGCGAAAATGCGCTGGCCTCAAGTCAAGTCAAGTCAAGTCTTACTGTTGCAAGGCGACTATAGTACATGTACGAATGGGCATCTGTACGACCGGGGTCACTGTCTGATTGACTGACAGTTTGACCTCGCAGTCCCGGATTGCGTTCCCAATTGCGAAGCTCGGTTTCGGGGCTCGGCGCCGGTCGGCCGGGCAGCCAAATGCTGCATCAGCCCGGCATTGCAGCGCAGAGCGCCACGTCGCTCGGCGGCTCCTTGTACGCTCCTGATCCGGCATCGGTGGCCGCGGCTGACGCGACCACCGATCCCACGGGGGCAGCGTCGCCGCTGGCAGGCAGCGGCGGCGACTTCCCTAAGAAGCAGTTGCAGAACGACGAGGCTCAGGCGCCCCTCGACGATCAGGAGCGTCGTGCCGTGCAGCGCAGAATGCAGCGGCGAGCGGAGGAGAGGGCGGCTGAGGTGGCAGCGGGACGTGTCGATGGCACGAAATCGGCACGGGAGCCCTCACGCACCCAGGCATACACGTCCGGTGCATACACGCCAAAGGGCTCGTGGATCGACCGGGCCGCTGGGCAGCTCACGGGCCGGCTTACGGGCCGGCGCACGGGCACGGCGCGAGCAGGCGGCGGCTACCTGTCGAGCCGTTCCGCCATCAGCACCGCGCGCAGCTACTTGTCGACGAGCCGCAGCATGATGACGACGGCGCGCTCCGACGTGGCCACGGGCCGTTACAACGACGTGCTGGACAACCGGCCAGAGGCTACCGAATTCCGTCCGATCAAGACGATCGACATCTCAGCGGCGAACAAGTTGCAAGGGACTATCATCACAAGCGAGACAGCGGCGACGGCGCCGCGGCGAAAGACGGCCGCATCTACTGCCGCCAACCTGCGCGCCGGGCTCCTGCGACGGGGCGTCGCCCTGACTGGGCGGAAGTCGAACAACACGGGCCGCACGCCGCGCACGAGCCGTGCCAAGGGCGAGAGGCCACACTGGGCCTGAGGGTCACCTTAGCGTGTGCTCACGCGGCCGTGGAGTCCGAAGCGAGCTCAATGATGAATTCGGAGGAAGGCCGCCGAAGGCACCACGCCCTCTGGCTCTGGTGGCCTTCATCCAATTCCGCCATCGCCCGCCGGGCCAAGTACCGCCGGGGAGAGAGTGGGGGGTCACCTGAAGGGACCCCCCTTCTTGATCGCAGACCGCGCATGAGGGGACACCAGGGTCTCACTAGGGTCTGGCGAATAGAGCCGTGCTCCAGTGTCGTGTGTGCGCACAGTAGTCGGCGTACCGCGTACGCCGCACGCGTATCGTCACGTCATCAGTGCCAGAGCCTGACGCAAAGGCGCACCAGGATCTGTGTGTTCAGTGTGTGGTGCAACTTGTTGATGCGGTTTTTCTCATGATCGGTAGGCCATTTTGATTTTCAAGGATTCAAGCAAGCGGGCTGAGATGTCGGCTCCGGTCTAGCCTAGTCTCTAGCTACGTAGCGCAGGCTCCCGTCCAGTCTTCCTTTCCGGCGTTAGCGTTTGCCGTTCGGTTTCTTTCGTCTCGACGTCGTCGTGCGCTCCGCCGAGACGTCATCGAGGCGCTCACCCTCAGGCGTCGCCCGAGTGCACTTGTCCCCGACCGGTGCTCAGTTGCAGCCGACGCCTCCCTGACCGTTGCCGCCGGCGAGGATCTTATAGTAACGGCTGTCACAGTAGACGGGCTTCACGCCCGATCCGTCCTCCTGCAACCTTCGCTGCGCACGCTGCTGCTCGCGCATGGCGAAGCCGTCGTCGCTTCGGATTCGATTCTCGTACCGCCTCGCCTCATCGCCCGAGAGCGTTTTCAGGGTCGCCGGGCCACTCTCACCCTCGACCAAGGTTAGCACCTCACCGCTGCCGAGGGAGAGCGCGAGGAAGAGGCTCACGGTGAGCAGCGACTGGTCGATGCGCTGTAGAGCCGGCGCTACCTGCACGCACATGTCGAGCCCGCACACAACCGTCAGCGACATCACGAATAGCAACAAGTGAGATGCACTCAGAAGCACTCCGTGACACCCAGAAGCACTCCGTGACACCCAGAAGCACTCCGTGACACCCAGAAGCACTCCGAGGCACTCAGAAGCACTCCGTGACACCCAGAGGCACTCCGAGGCACTCAGCGTACCTCCTGCTGCTGAATGAGCCGATCGCGTAGCTGCATCTCGCGATCTTTGGTCGCAAAGAGGCCGCGCTGGTTGGCCTCGTAGTACGTCTTTCGCTCCTTCAGCCGCTCCGACACGTAGCCCCAGCCCACGCGCAGCCGCGCGATGAAGGGCAGCATCACCGCAAATGTGCCGATGTTGGCGGCGAGGAAGAGCTGTGGCAGCTCGTTTGGCAGCTGATCGAAGGTGGCATACGAGACCGGGAGCGAGATGAAGAGCATGATGAACTGGTACACCTGGGTGACCTTGCTCTTGTACGCATCCGACTCGGCCCAGTCGTAAAAGGGCTGACGGCGCAGCTCTTTCAGCTCTGTCAGCGGCTGCTGGCCCTTGGGCACAGCAGCTTGGCCGAATGGGTTGAACTCCCGTTTTACTTCCACGTCCTGCTCCTGCAGGAGTGGCCCTCGGGTCCGAAACGACAGCCGCTGCGGCGCTGGGCCCAGGAAGCTTGTCGCAGCGAGGAACGCCACAAGGCTGTGCATCTAAACTGGGAGGTAGCCTGGAAATTACCCATCCTGATGCTGCTAGGGGTCGTCCTGATGTACCCCGCATGACCCCGCTATTTCTCAGGTTGCCTACCTCCCCCCCTTGCCACGTGTCCGTAGCCGGAAAGTGGAAAGTCAGACCTTTAACCCCTAATCCGGATAGAAGAACTATCATCGACAGACAATTGTCTCAGACATTGACCGCCAACGAGAAATTGGCCCCGCGCGCTCGAGGAGGCTCGCCTCGGGGCGGCCTGTCCTCCCTTGTTGGGGGCGTCGTGTGGTAGGTATGTGTCCGGTTGCCCAAAGGGTCTCCTCCCTTTCCATCAACTTGCATCACATCTATCCACAATCGGCCACAATCTCACGAGGGGCTCGCCCTCGAAGCGCGCGTCGATCGCCGCGAGGGCTCGCTGGTAGCCCGCCGACGAAACATGCGCCTTGACAGCCGGCATGTTCTTGAGCAGCGTCCCCGTCAGAGGACATCTCATGCCTTCTGTGCTGAGTTTCGTCTCCTCAGCGTGCACCTGCACCACGACGGCGCCCTGCGTCTCGAGCGCCTCGAGCCAGCGCACGGGCAGCACCAGAAAGTCGCTCGTGAACGAGTTCCAATGCTTCCTGTGCTTGAGTGCCTCTGATTGGAAGTCGAGCGAGATCAGGTGGAGATGCAGCTGTCGCATCGAGGGAACGCTATGAAAGCCTGCGACGAGTGGCGCTAGGCCGGGGAGCAGGCGCGTGCGCAGCGCGGGCGCGAGCCAGGCGGCCAGGCGCGCCATCGCGCGCATCATCGGCACGTGTGCTCGAGTGAGCTGTGCCGGCGAATCGATGCGTGTGCGAGGCATGATCAGCAAGTGGCACCTCGCCTTGGGGTACACATCGTAGGCAACCACAAAGTCGCGCGTGGTCAGGAGCACCTTACGAGGGTCGGGTCGCGCGGAGAGCGCGAGCTCCTGCAGCGCAGAGAGGCCCGCCGGGCCCGCCCAAGCCGGCTTGGGCGGGCATGCATATGCCGGCAGCTGCAAGCATTCCCAGTCGTCACCTACAGAGGAGGCAGCACCGGCGGCGAAGGCGCCCTCGGAGGCGGCGTGCACCGTTGACTTCGCACGCTTGGCAGAGCTCTCGTCTGGATCGGAAAGTGCCGCCGGAGGCGGTGCCGGAGGCGGTGCACTCAAAGTCTGCCGTACAGCCTCGGTACACAAAGAGGCAAGGCTCTTGAGCTGCTCATGACTCGAGATGGCTAACCCAGCGTTGCAAGCAGTGAGCGCCGCCTGGTGGTCGCCAAGGGCGTGAAGCGCACACGCCAGGCGATAGTGAGGCTTGACGCCGCCGGGCGTGTGTGCCACCGCTTGTGCTGCATCCTCTCTGGCCTCGGCGTAGCGAGAGAGCTTGTGAAGCGCTGCGCTGCGGTTGCAGAGTATGGCCGAGCGAGCCGCTGCGTCCAGGCCATCGGCGCGCAGCGCATCGGCGTACTGATCAACTGCTTGCCTGAAATCACCGGCGCGGAAGGCCGAGTCGGCTGCTTCCTTCATTGAGTGAGTGTGAGAGTGAGAGGAAAGTCGGCCATTTCCTTCATAGTTGACAGTGTGAAGAACGGCGATTCCAGAGCCGCGTCGAGCCGACGCGCGTTCCGCGACTAAGACGTGCGACAGCGATCCAATCCTGGAAACCCGGGTTTCCAAAAATGTGTGTCGACTTTTGCACCTTCGAGACAAATCTTCATGCGCCATCCATTCTGCGAGCGGCTAAGTTCGTGCCTTCTTGTTCGAAAACATCTACCACTCTCACGAGCGATACAGACCCTTCCACGAGCGATTCAGACGACAGCTGCCATTGCAGATGAGAGAGACAGCTGCTCAATGGGCCTTCTCGTCGACCGCTTTCGTGATGTGCCTATGGCTGACCGGAACGCAGCACTTTGCTCCAGAATGGTTGGCCTCAACTTGGCGAGAGTGCACGTGGCGCCAAGTCGAATCCGGAACGCTGGACGTGGACTCTTTGCATCCCGAGCGATCGCCTCGGGTGAACTCGTCACGCTCTATCCTTGCGACGCGCTACTGCAATGGCCGAACGAGCAGGCGTTGGCACTTGCGCAGCGCGAGGCGGAGAGCGTGCAGGCGGTGCGTGACGACCTCGATGGGCTGCGCCGCCGGATGGAGGAGCAGGCGGCGAGCCACGCTGCGGCGATCCCAAAGCATGCGGCCGAGCTCGGCGCCGGAAAGGAGGAAACTACGGCCGAGATCATCGTCCACTGCGACGCGGTGTTGGCGACGCGAAGAATGCTACGTCCGGTTGTCGGAGATGTGCTCGTGAGACTGAGCTCGCACTCTGCCGGCATGGGCCTCAAGGAGTGCGAAGCCTTCGACCCGCTGTCGGAGCACGGCGCTGCCGTATGGCGCTATTGCATTCGCATGAACGCCACAAGTGCCGTGTTGGCCAACCCGAATCTCGTGGAGGATGCAGCCTACTTGGGCCACCTTGTGAACGATGGTGTGATCTGTGAGGGCCCAGGGACAGCAGCCGTTCGTTACGCGATCACGAGCGCCGGTCTTGCAAACGTGAGGACTGTGGCCAGCAGCCTTTCGGACTGCCACATCGCTCTCGTCTCTCTGAGGTCCATTGAGCAAGGCGGCGAGATCTTGATGTCGTATGGCTCCGAGGCTCACACAGTATACCCGCACTCTCCATTGCGTATGTGCACTCTTCCCACTAGATGACGTGTGCACTGTGCCTCAGGTATGGCGCTGCGTACTGGCTCTCGCGACAGGCGGTGCCGCCAAGGCGCCATTCGTTCCCAGACGGCAGCACTTATTATGGCGAGGCTCCCGGCGGCAAGATTGCTGGGCAGGGCGAGTTCACCGATCTCAATGGGAATCGCTATGTGGGCCACTTTCACAATGGCGCGTACCATGGCCCCGGCACGTACTACCTGGCGGGCGGACGGGCAGAGGTGAGCCGTTACTCCGAAGGACGGGAGGTGGGTCTGGGTGCCGCATGGAGCGCCGATCGTCAGAAGGCGTGGCGCCTCGTCGCAGCAAGCGCAAAGGACGGCGTGACGAAGCCTGCGGCCATTTCTCTGGACGATGCCGCTTCGATTGCGAAGGAACTTGACTTGCCTGTTCCGCCCATGGTTCCGCCCCTTCCACTCTGACCGTTTGCCGGCGCGTCGCTCGGTGGTTTCAGCTGTAGCTTGTCTCTTTTAACCTGACACCCTGTGAGAGCAGTACAGACGTCAAGTGAGCACGAATGTGATTATACAGTGCATGCGGAAACATTTCAGTTACATGTTCTGGCTATGAATGCTCCAAAAGGACCAAACTTCATGTGTTCAATGATCGCCGGCGCCGCGGTCCTCGGCGCAACCTTCAACAGCACTCGTTTCCACGGCTTGCCGCACGTGCAAAAATTGCTCGAGGATTCGCACTGCCTCAGCCGCCCGTCGGTGTGCTCAAGTCGGAGCGACATGGTCGTTAGCCGTGCAGACAGGCAGTCGATCACGGGCGTGGCCGCGGGCAATGCTCCCGAGTGGGCAGCAGCGTGCGAGTACTGCTCGCACGGCGCGCACATGCTCCCGCTCTTGATCCGGCACTACCGGGTCAAGAGCCTCGTCGAGATTGGGGTATGCACGGGTATGAGTGTCGTTCACGTTGTGACCAAGGCAACAGGCACGAGCTCGGGAGCGAACGTGCAGGTGGGCGATGAGGTGCGCATGGGCAGGCGCGGAGGCCTCGAGCGCTACTACCTCATCGACCCGTGGGGTGGCATGAAGTGCAAGCCCGGGTGCGCGTGCTCACGCCAGATCAACCAGATCGCCAAGACGTGGCCTGATGTGATCATCCCTCTCCGAGGGTACAGCGTTCCGATGGCTGCGCATATTCCGAACGGGACGCTCGACCTCGCGTTCATCGACGCCGCGCACGACTTTCGGAACGCGCGCGCCGACATCATCGCGTTCTGGCCCAAGCTCAAGCCCACGGGCATCCTCGCTGGCCACGACTTTGCCCACTGGCGCAACTACGCCGAGATTCGTCAAGACAAGCTTGCGGCTCGGGGGGCGTATAGCGTGCGCCACGCGGTGTCGAGCAAGCCAGGCGCGCAGGCCCCCAAGGCGCTGCCGCCCGCGTACGGGGTTGCGCAGGCGACGCAAGAGCTCTTTGCGGCGTGCCACGTGCATGTGCGCTGGAACACGTGGTGGGTGGAGCGGGAAACATGCGAGCTTCATCAGCTGCTGTCTGCGGCGGAGATTGCGTAGAGGATATGTCAGACGACGCGGGTTCAAGGCTGGTGGCACACACGCACTTTGTGGGACGCGGTTCGGTCACAACGAAAATGAAGGGAGCCGAGATGGCAATTTAACGTGCACGTGAAATTAGGGAATGCAAATTAGGATAGGAAACCTAAGGTCACGATCCTTTTTTGGCTCTAAGGAAGGAAGAGGATATGTTGGTCCAGGTGTTTCTCGTCCTCCTCGGCGTGCCTCCTGATCTGGGCGATGCTCATTTGAAGGCGCGATCCCAGAATCCACTCCAGCCCAGCAGGTTCGAGCCCGAGGCGGCATCAGTCAAAGCGGTGCCAGCACCCGTATCGCTGTCGGGGAATCCTGCCAGAGTGGTGCCAGCACATGCCATACCGCCACGCGGATTAAATCAAGCTCAGGTGGCAGCCCCCATCGCAATGCCAGCCCACGCTGTGCCGGCACACGCGTCAAAGGCAGCCCCCATCGCACTGCCAGCACATGCCGTACCGGTGATACCGGCACACGTTGCGAAGGCAAGACCCATCGCGATGCCAGCACATGCGGTACCAACTAGCGCATCCAAGGGAGCTACCATCCCGGGGCCGGCACACGGGCCGGCACAGAAGCTCCATCCTAAAAGGGAGCATATCAAACCATCCCCATCTCCTCCTCCTCCGTCGCCTCCTCCGCCTCCGTCGCCTCCTCCTCCAGTCCGCGCCACCGTGCTCGTCCTCGTCGCCGACCACGGAACCGGCTCGTCGAACATGGGAGCCGCGCTCGAGGAGCACCCGTGCGTGTTCGACGTCGGTGAGGGCTTCGGTGGATCACAAATGCTCTGGACGTCGGCACAGATCGACGAGTGCGGGAGGGTCGAGAGTCCTCCGGCGATGTTCGACACAGACTCTCACAAGCTCCTCTCGAGGGAGAACCCGAAGATGGAGCTCAAGATCGACACCGAGCTCCGCAAGATCAACAGGACGCTCGCCGAAATCTCGCATCCCGACAAGGAAGCTTCCCGAGCCGCGGCCTCCCTCGCTGCCACACTCGACAAAGGAGTCAACTACGGCAAGCTGTATGACGGTCTTGAATACAACTTTGCTGAGTACTTGCTCCGCGTTCGCGACCTCATCTGTGAGAACGTGCCCGAGAACATCTGCCCTGAGAAAGAGTGCACGATCTCGACGAAGATGTTCCCGCAGTTCGTCGACGGCATCACGAGCGCAGTCCTCAACAAAGACGATCTGGAGCTGAACGCGTGCCGCGATGCGCAGAACCAGAAGGCGATGGGCGCGTGGAAGGACGCCCTCAGCTCGTTCAAGGAGAATCCGAGGATCGCCACCGTGACTCTCGAACGAGATGAGAAGGGGAGGCAGTTCTCCATGTTCCATCGGTTCTCCCCGACCGGCACGCAGTTTGACTGCAGCTTCGCCCGCCCCGAAAGCGAGTTCGCGATCGTGTCCAAAGACTACACCGACCACCAGATGAAGGCGGAAGACTGCTGGAAAGACCCCGACTTGTGCCTGAATGACGCCCTCAAACTCGTCAGCCTGTCTCCCGAGGCGATGGGGAAGGCGGGTTCGCAGGCAATCGCCGACGAGTTGGAGCGTCGCGAGCACGAGAACGTCCTCGCGAGCCGGAGCTGCTCCACCGACCCTCTCGCCACCTTTAGGCGGCTCAAGAATGAAGACGTCGAGATGACCTCCAAGGTACCTCATGACCATGATGACAACTCCATCACCGACCGCGACGATAACCATCTCGCGGATGAGACCGCGTGGTCCCTCGAACAAGCTCTCCGTAGCCGATCCGACGTCGCCACGTTGCGCGAGGACAAGGTCCTCGCGGAAGCGGCGGCGCATAGTGAGCGGCTTCAGCTCACCCGATCCGACGTCGCCAAGCTGCGCGAGGATGAGCTCCTCGCGGAGGCGGCGGACATTCAATCCGCACTTGTCGTTAGCCAATCCGACGTCGCCGCGCGGCGCGAGGAGGAGCTCCGCGCGGAGGCGGCGGACACAACTCAAGCACTCTCGACTCGCGGAAGAAAGTGATCTTCTGAACAAGATCACGGGCACCGCCGTCTAACCGCCGTCGAACCGTCTAATCTTCGGAAGCCGTACTATCGCGCCGCGTGCTGAGGAGAATGAAAAGAACGGCCCCAGCCCATGGTGCCACCCCCCCCATGGAGCATGTGACTAACTCCTGGACTCGGGGACTCCCGTCGAGTTCATCCTTGTTTCTCGAGCTTAGTTCGAGTTTTATCGTGGGGGGGCTAATGGTGTGGCGCGCCGTCCCGACAGGACTCTTGCGTATAGCGGCGTGTGTGGCTGTGGATGCCAATAACAGATTTGTCTCAGAAATGGCACACCTGGACGTGCATGCATGCAATTGAAAGGGATGTTTAGTGTAACAGCATTTCCTGCGGACGTCGTGAGCGAGCGGACCCCACAACCACTTCCGGGCTCTCTCGCTGCACAGCGTCTCGACAAAGATGCCCCGCTATTCAGAGTATGACGCAACACTCGAGCAGACGCTCGGTATCAGCGCCCGTGGTGTGGGCTCGAATCAGGTCAATCGGCGCATCGAGAAGGCGCTGCTTGGGGTCCTTGATGCTACGGCCGACGACGGATGGGACATTGTGTTCAAAGCGGCGGCGTTGAATGAGGGTGATCTTGATGGTTTGTCGGACGAGGACGTGGCGGCAGATCTGGCCGCGCACGAGGGCAAAACGAGGCTCACGCGCGCGGCCGAAGCGAAAGAGTGGGAGGCACTCCGAGAACAGATCGAGTCAAGTCGGAATCGGGTGCTCAGATTACAATCGGAGGCTGCTGCAGCAGCGGCCGCAGAGCTGGCGGTGCCCGCTACCCCGCCAGGCTTCACGGATGCCAAAAAGGTCGCAGCGCTCCATTCGAGGCCCCCAAACAAGAAGAAGTATGCGGACGCCGTGGCATTGCCACAGATCGATCAGCGCACGCCGTCACCGAGAGCGGCGAGAGGCTCCTCGCACATGACCTCGCACAGGAGGAGCTCTGCGGAGCCGCCGAGCTTGCCTCCAATCTTGCTTCCGATCAGCTCGAGCGAGACGACGGAGGAACGCCCACCTCTCACCTGACGGTGACGCCCCCGCGCCCCGGCATAGCCTAGAACACCACATTCATTGATCGCGTTTAAAAAGAGGTCCTCGTACTTTAAAACTTTGACAGAGTCAGAGAGCGACTACTGTGAACCGTCTGTCCGAGCCTGGTACGGTAGAGAGATGAGAGACGACTCTACTTTCATGTTTCTCAATTCCTACTGAAGTGACCTGTGACAGTCAAACGTTGTTCCAGTTCGTCATCTCAATGCGACAAAGGTCAGGCCCATCTGACCATCGAATTGCGGTACAGTCGAGTACAGTCTTCACGAAGAAAACCGCCTATCTCGGACCTCGGCCTGCAACTGGCGGATCATTTGCTCCTGCGCCCCCATCTTGGCGAGCAGCGTGCGGAGCATGGCGCCCATTGCCTCCGTGTCCGTGTCGGCCGTCGACGTGGCCGTTGAAGGCGACGCACTCTTCCGCCCTTGCCCCACAGCCACGGATGCCTCCCCGGCCGCATAGCCCCCAGACTCCTCGTCGCGCCGGTTGCGCTGGTGCACGGCCATCTCGACCTCGTGGATCTGCGTGCCAATCCCGAGCTCATCAAAGGGATTCATGGGCAATCAGAGGCCATCCGAGCGAAAATCAGAGCGCCATTGTATGCAATCAGAGCGCAATCAGAGTGAGTCATGGCTCACCTGCGAAGCGATCCCGGCTCGCCATCGCTCTTCGGGTGACACGTCATACTTGTGCCGTTGCACCCAGGTCTCCACGGCCGCGGGGTAGAGGCACACCTCGGGGGAGGTTGCCTTACGCATGAACTGGTGCACCTGCATGCAAGGGTCATCGTGTGGCAATCAGCGCCCCTCAGCGCCCTTTAATCGTCCATCCGTGCCGATCTGCGCAAATCTCGAGCTGTGCCAATCTGCGCCCATCCATGGCCATCAACGGCGGTGCGCCTGGCTTGTGCCCCGCACCTTTCGCGCCTCGAAGACCGAAAGCGAGCAGTCATCGACGAGCTCATGCTCGGATTTGTCAAGGGCCGAGTACTCCACCGAGATCGAATCTCCTTCCGGCCGCGTCGGAGATTGCGTCGAGATCGACTCGCGGCGAGAGTGCCGACCGCCCCAGCTCAGCTCGAGGCCAAGCGCCGTATTGAGCAGCGCGAAGATCGCCGAGCCGAGCGCGTAGAGCGAGAGGAGCGTCAGGCGAATGAGGTTGAACGGGGGTGGGACGAGCTCTTGGCCTGCTTGTCCGGGCCGAAGGGAAAGGAGCTCAATGAGTGGCAATCAGTGGCAATCAGTGGCAGTCGGTGAGGCACTCGCCTACTCCCTCGAGGGACCACCCTCGCAATCAGTGCCACTCAGTTTCGGCACTCGCCTACTCCCTTGAGGGACCACCCTCGCAATCAGTGCCACTCAGTTTCGGCACTCGCCTACTCCCTTGAGGGACCACCCTCGCACTCAGTGCCACTCAGTTTCGTCACTCGCCTGCTCCCTTGAGGACCACCCTCGCAAACTGGACCTTGAAGTTGGAGTCGACGTTCTCGTAGATGAGATCGAACGTTTTGGCGAAGCGTGCGATGAGCAGGTTGAGCAGCAGCAGCACGACGACGATCCCAAAGAGGGCCATCATGAGCCACGTGAAGCCGTACACGGAGGGTGAGATCTCAAGGCCCATGATGCGGTCGGGCTCTCCGTCCATCGTGCCCTCCATAAGCAGGGTGAGCACGCCTTCCAAGTGGTGGCGCAATCAGCAGAGGCCATCAGAAAGGCCATCCGAGGCCATCAGAGAGGCCATCAGAGAGGCCATCAGAGAGGCCATCAGAGAGGCCATCAGAGAGGCCATCAGAGAGGCAGGCACCTGCAAACGAGAGCTTCGCCGACAATGGCCCATCGAATTGGCCACTGCTGGTGCCACTGTCTGCTTCCACATGAGTCTTCGCATCGAGCGGCGCGACGATCAGAACGAAGAAGGCGGAGCCGAAGGCGATGAGGACGAATGCGGCCAGCATGAGGAACTGCCATAGAGCATCCGAAGATGGTCATCAGATGGTCATCAGATGGTCATTAGAGCGCAATCAGGGCGTAATCAGAGGCTCATCACCTGCCAGAGGTCCTCGAGCATCCGGATAGTCATGATCAGGAGCGGGCCCGTGCGCGGGAAGATGAAGAGCAGTTGGAGCAGCCGTAGCCACGCTAACCAAGCCGTGAGTGCCTGGCACGGCAATGCGATCGCTTGGGCAGCTTCGCCCGCCACGACGCCGTGGGTGAGCGCCAGCCGTGTGCCCAGTGTGGCGAGCATCCCCACGACCAGCAAGATGTCCACCACGTTGAAGATGTCGCGAATGTAGAACCACCAGCTTGCGGTGGTGAGCAGGTCCGACAGCTCACCGAGTGCCCAGCCCAGCGCGTATGAGAGCAGCAGCAGATCCGCATACAGTACCCCCAGAGGCGAAACCACCGCGAGCGGCACACCTTCCAAATTAGGCAGCTCTCCCGAGGATCTGTCCGTGGACGCGAGCGGCGGCGCGGGCAGAGTCGTAACCAACGCGGCGAGGCCTGCGGTCGCGAGGCACCAGAGTGCGAAGCGGCCGGACGGAAAGAACCAGACGATGCCGATGGGGAGTCGGCGATCGGTGATGGCCTTGCGCAATCTCTCCTCGATCTCGATCTCCATCCAGCGAGGCACGACGAGCAGCAACGGCAGCGCGATGACGTGGCCGAGCATGAGCGCCGTCGTGAGCAGCGTCTCTCGCAGCGAGTGCCAGCTAAGGAAGGGCGGGCAGCGCTCAGGACAGCGCCTCTGGCTCGCGCCGCCGCCGTCCTGAGCGCTCCGGACAGCGCCGCCGCCGTGGTCTGCTCCGGCCGCGCTGAGCGCCCGGGACGACGTCTTCGCCTCCGGGAAGAAGAGGTGCACCAGGTGTGAGTAGACGAAGGGGTTGGACACGAAGACCTTGAGCTCGTGCTCGGCGGCGAGGGGCAAGCTCATGCGCACGAAAAAGTCGCGAGCGATCCTGGGCTCGACGGGATCAGTGCCTGTGCGCCAAGGGTTGAAGGAGCGGTTGGCCTCTTCCTTCTCGTCAGCCGCGCGCACCTGATGAAAAAGGGGGCCATCAATAACACTCAGAGGCACTCAGAGGCACTCAGACGCCATAAGAGGCCATCAGAAGCCATCAGAAGCCATCAGAGGCCATCAGAGGCCATCAGAGGCCAGCAGACGCACCGCGCCCTCGACCAGACCGCTGGCAATGTGCTGAAGCAGCGTCGATGCGGACAGGAGTCGATCGCATACGACGCGGTCGCGCTGAAACCTCCCTGTCTCGCCTAGCATGGCTGCTGCAATCTCAAGAGAAAGCAACACCTGATGGGAGCGACAATCATTGTCATCAGTGGCAATCAGTCTCCTCCGTGGCAACAGTGTACTCAGCTACCGTGCCATCTCGGGCAGTCTCGAGCAATCTCGGACAATATCGGGCAGTCTCGGACCATCTCGGACAATCTCGGGCAGTCTCGGACAATCTCGGATCATCTCAGGCCATCTCGCTCGAGAGCGGTACCGGGTTGGGTGGGCGGCCGCCAACGCTCTCAAAGCTCTGGTCGTCGCCCTCCTCGTCCTCGTCGGCTTCGTCAGTTTCGTCGGAGCGCTCGGACGAAACCGGAGCCTCCGCCAGCCGCACCCCCTTGCGCCTCGGCTGGGGCGTGCTCGGATCTCCCGCGCGATCTCCCGTGCGATCTGCCGAGGCCTGGGAGATCGCACGGGCCATGATGCATGTGTTCTCTCGTGTCACATGTGACTCTCTGTCACGATTGCTCTCGCGCACCAGCTGCTCGTGCTGCTCCACCTGCCGGCGCGCCTGCTTCGGGTCGGGTGAGCCCAGCATGACATGCGAACCGAGCATCTCCGCGCTCGCCGCGTGGCTCGTCGCGCTCATCATACGGTGCGGACCTCGGGGCGCGGCACGTCGTGAACGAGCGCGCAGCGGCGGAGCGCCCTCGGGCCGTGAGCAGAGCACTAAGAGGCAGAAGAGACGCGCCATCTCAGCCTGCGAGTGGGTGTGAACACGCCGAGTGGGTGATCGGAGGTACTCAGTGCTCATCCGTGATCACTGGCGATGGCTCATCAGCGGCTGCTTCACCTGCGACAGTGCCGATTTGGTATCCGAGCCAGGCCGATCGATGGCCCACATTCGCACGACGCGCTCCGAATGCTCACGTGTGAAGATAGCCGGGCAAAAGCCGCGCGTGAACAGCGTGTGCTCGAGGAGCATCAACGCCACAAGCAGCTGCCCGGCGGTGATGGCCACCTGCACGCGAGTGTGATGGACTCATCAGTCGCCATCCGACGCAATCGGGCGCAATCAGGTTCAGCTGCCCGGCGGTGATGGTCACCGAGAGTGCGCCGTAACCCGGTAGACGAAACTCATAGAGATCGCTCAGATCTGAGCTCGCGGGCACGAGATCGATGCGGTGGTGCGTGCTCGCTCGTCGGCCGCTCGCCAGCAGACGCGACGAAGTCGGCGCACGACCCTGCGCAAAAGATGAGCTTGGCAGCTGGCCTACTAGGCCTGCTTGGTGAGCACTCAGGGAGCGCATCTGACGGGACTGCAGGGGAGCGGTTGTAGCATCCGCACGCCAGTCGAGGAGCAGACGCACCGTTGACGCATGGCCATACTCTGCGGCGGCGAGCAGTGGTGTCAGGCCGCCGCGCGAGTAGGCATCGTTGCACGCCTCGATATTGGCGCCGCGTTTCAGCAGCTCCTCGACGATGTGCGCCCGGCCCTCGTACGCCGCCTCGTGCAGCGGAGTGTTACCCTTTGCATTCTGCAGCTCGATGCTGTCGGGCGCTGCTTCCACAAGAAGTCCGACCACTGCCGTCGTGCGGTTGTAGCGCGCTGCGAGGTGCAGCGCAACCTCGGTATACCGCTTGTTGGTCAGGCGCGGGTCCGCCTTGGCGCAGAGCAGCGCGTTCACCACCGCCGCGTTGCCCGTGTACGCGGCCCAGTGTATTGCCATGGAGCCAGCCCAGGCGTCGCGGTCCTGGTTGATCATCTCCGGGCTGTCGAGCGCGGCGAGCGCGCCCTCCACACCATCGAGGTTACCCTCGGCGCACGCCTGGATGAGCGATGACATCGAGATTTGACCAAAGGGTCCAATCTGGATCTTGGACGTCCTTCGCGTCAGCTTGGTGGCGGCGGGATTCGGCAGATCCTGTGGCGGAGGCAGATCATCGTCCTCCTTCTCATCGATCTTGGAGAGGCCGTTGGGCACCCCGTCTCGCCGAGAGAAGGTCACGGGCATCAGGGCTTGCGGAAACTGCGAAAGCTGCGGGGGCGCTGCGGCGTAGCCCGCCTTCCGACAGTCTGAGCACTCTTCAGCATGGAATTTGTGCGAAAATCAAACTTCTCAACACGGCGCTAGTCAACACTTCGTTCGAGGTCTTGAGGTCTTTGAGGTATGGTTGGGGCTGTTTTGTGAGCGGCCAGTCGACCGCTGCCATCCAGAGTTTTAGAACTTAAGTTCACGTGCCGTGGAAGGTTTATTTGCTGGGATTGTATGAAGGTGGCGAGTGAGACGCGGCCACACGCCATCGGTACACACGGTAGCCGCAAGCGCGTCGCCCGCGCCGCGGACCTATACTCCTCTCACGCATCTCATTAGATCAATTTGGAGACCCGCCGCGACGATTTGCTTCCATCGACCCCCCTGGCTGGAGATGCGTCCGCGGCGCCAGCCGTCGGCGAGACGACGCCCTTCCTGAGGAGCAGGTCGTTGCCGTGAACCTCCCAGCCCTTGAGGTTCTCCTCGAGCGCGCCGATGCAGTCCCGGGTCGCCTGTTCGCCGAGTAGCCCGCACAGCTCGACAAAGAGCGGCTTGACGAGCACGTTGATGAAGCCCATCTGGCACTGGGCCACGCTCGTCTTCTCGCGATCGTAAAAGGGCGAGATGGGCATCCCGAGATTCCTCTCGAGGTCGCCCTGTCGGAAAAACTCCTCCATGACAAGCTCGGTCCACTTGAGGCACAATTTGAGCGGCTTGGCCGGGTTCGCAATGTCCGCCGCGTGCACAATCAGCGCGAGCAAGAACTTGACGTCTTCGCGGTCGCAGCCCGCCACAAAGGTGTTGCTCGACACCTTCGTCTTGAACTTGGTGTAGTGCTCGAAGTGGAACTTCATGTCCGTTCCCATCACCAACTGAATGACGCAGTCGCGAAATTCGAGGTACTGCTCCCGAGGCCAGCCCTTGAGGAAGTTGCACTCGTCGAGTAGAAGCAGTTTCCACGCGGAGGCGAGGTGGTGCGACTCGAGGATCGACTGGTCGTTGTACGTGAGCGAGTACTCATGCTTCGTCTGCTGGAGGAACTGGTTGTTCACGCCCGGGTGCTGATAGTCGTGGATTGCAGACGCGACGATGCACGCGAGCCGGTCGAGCGGCGTGATCAACTCGTCGACGAGCTTGTGCCGGATGAAGTAGTTGGTGTTGAACACCACGTCGAGAGCGTGCACCGAGTTGTGGTACGGGTTCTCGGCCTTGTAGCCATCCTGGACGCGCCGCAAGAAGGTGAGCAACCGAGGTTTGGACAGTCGGAGCTTGGCGATCAGCCCATGGTCCTCGAGCAGCTGGTGCACGCCGAGCACAAGGTGCGACCCCTCGGCCTTGGCGGCGAAATCGAAGACGTCCACGTCCCATCCGTGCACCTTGGAGACGAAATTTCTGCCGGGCAGAACGTCCAAGTACGGACTCGAAAACCTTCGTGACGATTGTGGAGGGTGGAGGTACGCCCGAATCTCCGGCAGCGTCGACAGCTGATCCATCCGAGCGAGCTCCAGGGCTGCGAGCGACTCGCCGCCCTCGAGCATCCTGGTCTCCAGTCGCTTGAGGCCCTGCGCCGTCGAGGGCAATGCGGCCTGGGTCTCACCGCACTGGACGTCGACAGATTGGCGCCGCCCCCCGCCAAGATTATTCTCGAGAAACGACATCATCTCTGACGAGACGTTGGCGCCGCCTGCCACCTTGAGGTCGATGGTGTACAGCTTGTCCGACGAGATGAGGTGCATGATCCAGCTGATGTCGGACACGTCGTCCGCATCCTCGAGTCGGCCCTTCATATCGATCAGCAGCTCCATAACGCGCTCGACGGGCGAGCCAAACTTGAGATGTTTGGCCTTCTTGTACGCACGCTGCGCCTTCTGCACCTTGTTCATCACGACGAAGAGGCGCACAAGACGCACCAGGCGCACGATGCGCAGAAAATTGAAGGAGTCACCGGCAGTCGACAGCACCGTTACCAACTGGAGCTGCAGGATGAGCAGCCCGATCACGATAAGCGCGTCGACGCAGTTCAGAACGTCGAAGAAATAGGGGAAGCCGTATGCGTACAGCCGGAGCTGGATCTCGACGGTGAAGATGAGGAGGAAGGCGAGCTCCGTGTACTGGAATGCATTGGTCCAACTGATGACGAACGCGTCTTCCTCGTGGTGGGTGATGCACGCCTGGATCATCGTGATGTTGTCGTAGATATTGCAGCCCGCATCGGTGACGGCCATGTCAACGAGCATCCCCAGCATGTTGAGCAGCACCAAGCCGGTGACGAAGAACTCGGTCATGACATTGTCAAAGGTGCGCCGCAACACGTGGCGTCCTGGCAGATACGACTTGGCCTTCTCCTTCTTGTCGGCCATGCTGCACGCTTCAGAATTTAGGCCGCTTCAGGACGCGACCGCCAGTAATCAAGTTTCACTGTCCCAAATTGGTTCGCGCGCAGTTCCCTTTTTAGTGCAGAATTAGGATGTCCCCCGTTCCGCGTTGGGGCCGGACATGAGGAGGGGGGTGGGGGTGTGAGTGCACGCGCTCACGTAGGGCCTCTCGCGCTCTCGTCCACAAAAAGGATGTGTGGATGTCCACGAGCCTGCCACGTCTTGCTGCCACGCGACCACGCTACCAGCCCGACTGCCCGAGCCTGCGAGCCACGCAGAAAGAAAGAAAAATTAGATCCGTACGGAACTTATACGGAACCTGAGGCCGTGAGGCGTCGGGGCACGATATTCTTTGTCATAGTGCTTCAATTATTGGCTGTTTCGGAATCTCGTTGCAATGGTACTGTACATGTAGGAACAGTTGTCGAGTGGCCACTCTTGGCGCCGCGTTGGCCATGGATAGACCATGTGGGTAGACCATGGCCCATGGGTTTCGATCGAGGGTTTCGAATGGGTTAGAGGTAATCGCTCCGTCCGCTCTCCGTGATTGTGCGTGTCTCATACTGTACGTGCAACAGATTCAATAAATTCAAATCTTGAATTCACAACGTCGCGAGAACTTAATTTATATTCCTTGCTCTGTGCTGAGGCTCATACATGTAGGACTTCCCATGCGCGAGCCGTGGAGCTCAAGCAAGACCTGCGCGGCTGAAATCACGAGCACGTTGTGGAAATCTTTAGGTAATCGGATGTATTTTGATAAGGCGACTTCGACGTTTCGTCAAACGTCTCCGGCTCGTCCGACGGTCTCGCTGAACTCATTTTTTGCAAAAATGAGCGACGTGAGAACCTTGGACCTGTTGCTCAGGGCCGCCGATCACGTCGCTCCCATGAAGGCCCAAAATGCCAAAGCAGCTCAGGCGGATCGAAATATGGCGCCATCCAAATCCCCCCCAGTATCGTCTTCTTCACCGACACCGATGAAGCGGAAGTTGGGGGAGGAGGAAATGGGGTCGCTTCCATCTGACGAGGAAGAGGAGGAGGGAGAGGAGGACACGCAGTACGATAACGACCATTTCGTCGAACTGGCTGACGAAGCACGTCGTGCAGCTGGCGAAAGCCGTCTTACCCTTGCGCAGCCGCTCCCATGGCTCCCCTCATCGGCTTTTACGGCCCCTTCTGTGTTTGCTCACGTTGGCGGGATGACCGGGCTGATGCTCCCTGGGTCAGCGCCCATGTTGGCTGCTGTGCCTGGCGTCAATCCCTGCTTCGATCGCCGGTATGACACGGGCATGCCACCGCAGGCCCCTAGCGCGCCAATGCAAATGAATCGCCCCTGTACATCATGCCGAGTTGCCAAGATTCTGTGCGATCGTCAGCTGCCGTGCACCCGTTGCGTTCGCCTCAACATGGTCTGCCAGGCGCCGGCGCATGTCCGCCGCGGCCGCCCCCCCGGCCGCCGGTGGTCTTGCCTCTCGAACCAAAAGCTCGAGCCATCTGCGCTCGGACTTCCCAGCGCCACTAGCCTCACGGGCGCCGTGCCGGGCGTAGGCGGCGTGCTGGGCCTCGATGTGCACGTGAGCCAGCTGCAGCGCATGCCGGCCAGCACGGGTGTCTTTGACACCGCCCTGCACCCGGAGCGCCATCGTGAGCGCCATCCTCATCCAGCCGCCGCCCCCTTCGGCGTCGCCCCCGCAGCTATGACGAACCCCTCAGCTTGGTTCCCAACCGATCCCGGACTCAACCCAAATATGACGAACCCAAACATGACGTTCTCCGCAGCCGGAGCACCCTTGCCACCCTCGGAGTACGCCCAGCCGCTGCGGCCTCCCGCGCATTTCACCGCCACCGTCATCGCAGTTCTCCCGCCTACCGCATCCACGGTACCCACCCAATTACCCTCCCATTCAGTGTCGGCCTCGGTGCACGGCGGCAACTTCTTCGCGAGCGCCGCACCCCAGTTGCCTGCGCCCGCGCCGCTCCCTGTGCCTGTTGACTACTCAGTCGGCGCACTGCGGGCGCAGCTCCTTCAACTGGGAGTACTGCCCTGCATCTGAGCTCGTATCGGAACATCCATGTGTTACGGTCCCCTGGGCCTTCCACGTGGGACGGAACTGAAACACTACATGTCAACAACGCTCAGTGGCAGCTGTGTAGAGTGAATAGCCTGGAGCTGTATGTAGCGTTAAGCGTAGTCAAACCTGTGTGGCTTCGTGGCGAGCCCGTAGTTAGAAGTTACCTGCGTGTGTTGCATGGTGTGTTGCGCATGGTGTTGCGCGTAACAAAATCGCGTCAAGTGACTCGAGGTCCGAAGATTACATGGTTCCATAGCCCCGCGGCGCCCAGGGCGTACACCGGACACCGCCCGCGCACCGCGCTCTAGCCGCTAAAACCAGCGGACCTCTACCTCTCTCCCTCTGGACAACATGACCGAGCACCGTCTTGCGTCTACATAATTCCACAAGTCGATGCACCAAAAGAGGCTGGGGGCGACGGTGTGCATCGCTCACGCCTCGGCGGGCTCCTCGACGATTAGGCAGTGCGCCTTGCACGGAAAGAAAGGCAGCGCCGGCCGCTTGTGCTGCCGCTTGTTCAACGGCACACGAAGCTGCTGACTCAGCGAGGCGCGAAAGAGCTCTGCATTAGGGGCGACTTCGAGCTGGTCGCGCAGGAGCGACACCACGTCGGAGAGCTTGTGGTCGGCCGTGATGATGATAGATCCGAGCAGCGCCTCTTCCGTACATTTGGAAAGGTAGACCATGACTTCCCTCGAGACCAGCTGCTTGGCAGAATGCGTTAGGCGGCCATGCTCGGCATGGTCGTCCGTGAATATGAGCGGAGGCTTATCGGGATCTCTGGTGATGCCCGATCCAATTTTTTGCTGCAGCACGGCTTGTAACTGCTCCGACAGTGTAGGCGTGTCGGCAATCAGGCTTGCCAAGGTCGCGGGCAGTTGCCCACGGTGGCCGCGAAGGAAGCAGCCGCACCGCGGCAGCTGTGGCACAAGAGAGAGCGGATGCCCATTGACGTGCAGCTCGTTCAGCGGCACGAGCGCGCCCTGAGTGCCGCACTCGCGGCAGAAAAGCGCAGGCGTCGTCGGAGCGCCGAGCATCGAGACACGAGTAATATGTGCATTGGCTGTGAATACAGAATTAGGAGTAGATTTGGGGGAGATAGTCGTCGTCGGAAAGTGTACGAGGTCGTCGTTGTCGGCGGATTTTGATGTGCTCCCATAAGACATTTCCTCAGGCCCTGGTGCCTGGACAGCGTCTCGGCGGGTCCTCCGCGCGCGCTCCTCGATGACGGATGACCTCGACCATCCGGTTTCCGGTACAGCGGCCCAAAGGATTGGAAATTCACAATCAAGATCTCCACACGAGGCGTCGATGCTCCATATTTGCAATATGAGTTGGTCGGCCTTTTCGGAACGCACGCTCCACCAACCTCCCGTCTGCCGAAACGCAGGTGTAAACAGTAAAAGTACTGTACAATAACCAGAGGACGCTCATCCCTAGAGCAGTGATAAGTGACGAGAAAGCATATAGCTATAAGATGATCACCCCACTGAGTGCTGAGTAAAACGCTGTATCATCCCCATACCGGGGACCGTGGACGCTCGAGGCACTCGGGCCGTGGTGCGGGTACTTGTAATTGGCGTGGGTGTGGGTGTTCGGATGCAACATCCGTTCTTGCTTCGATTTCCCACCTCGGAAAAGCGCATTCGAACGGGGCGTCCGCCAGGCGCCGCTCGACAGCCGCCCTCGTCGTCGGGTCACGCCCGCTCCCGGTCACGTCGCCCCAGAACGGATCGACGTAGGCTGCATAATAATCGTGGTAGGCGGGCGCGTGCCACCATACCCTTGGGTACGAGGTCAGCGTAGACGGAGGCAGCACCGGTCCGCCACGGAAGGCGACGACGTCGCCCGATTCGAAGATCTCGCTCGCAGCGCGCATCGCATTGAAGATGTGCTGGGTTGACTCGGGCAGCTCGGACTCGATGATGGTGTTGTTGCACTGGGCGCACGTCGCTCGGTCGCTAGTCAGGGCGAGACCGATCAGTCCATTGGGGAGCCGAGGGAACAGGCAGTGCTCGTGCTGGTTAGGCCCAACGACTCGGCAGACGGCGCGCCGATCGAACAGGCGAGCGGCAATAGCGGCCACAGCGCGCTGCTCGTCGTCTTGCGAGAAAACAAACGTTAGGGCTCCGCGGATCCGTGTCGCCCCTCGGGTGTACAACTCGTCCACATGCACGTCGCTCACCTTCCGCAGGCTCATCTCGGCCGCCGTGCGCCGGCCGTACGTGCGTGGCGGCGAGGGAGGTTGTGAGGGTGGCGGCGAAGGTGGAGGGGACGAAGGCGGTGGCGGCAATGGCGGCGGTGACGAGGGCGGCGGAGTCGGCGGCGCGGGAGGAGACGGCGGTGGGGAGGGTGGTCGAGGTGGACGGGGCGGCGCCGGCGGCGCCGACGGCGGCGGTGGGCTGGGAGGCGGTCGCGGCGGAGCCGGCGGGAAAGGCGGCGGGGAGGGTGGTGGCGACGGCGGCGGCGAGGGTTGAGGTGGTGAGGGTGGTGGCGGGGACGGTGGAGGCGGAGATGGCGGTGGCGAGGGTGGAGGGGGTGGCGGTGGCGGTGGTGAAGGCGGGGGTGAGGGTGGAGGCGGCGGGGGAGGGGGGGGTGACGGCGGCGGTGGCGGGGGTGGCGGGGACGG
>Ga0210242_100266_pt1 | contig 44670 bp, 24 predicted proteins | sample ChrtobMeP5a_16mM_FD_155445 | JGI IMG/M metagenome (GOLD analysis project Ga0210242, IMG submission 155445) | Chrysochromulina tobin associated microbial communities from unialgal haptophyte culture, Seattle, Washington, United States - P5a_16mM | ecosystem: Host-associated > Algae > Haptophytes >... | reverse complement strand
CGCTGCGGTCGCGCAATTTCGCGTCTTCGGCCCCGGGACCTGCGTCCGGATGGCAAAACGCCTCGATGGTGGGTGGAGAGGTGGGTGGGTGAAAAGCAACCGAACGTCCCAGGCTGTCTTGGGTGGTCGAGGTCCCACAACGGTGCGCATTCAATCGCCTTCAGTCCGCTGAAGTTGCGTTTCCTAAGAGAAATGTGGCGAAATTTCGATCGGATAATCAGAATGTGGGTAGTTCTTGCAGCTACCTACTCCATCGCAGCTGCCGCCTTCATCCTGCCTACACCGCCTACCCCACGCAGAGCAGTGGCCGCCTCTGCCGACATTCGAGCTGGTCGTTGCGCAACGCCGCGTGCGGAGCTTGAACCGGAGGGCGTTCGTGTCAACAAGGCACTTCGCGCCACTCACAGCCGTCGTCAGGCGGATCAGCTGGTTGCGGATGGGCGAGTCCAGGTCAACGGCGCGATCGTCGACGCGGGCACGCGGCTCACCCGCGGGGACATCTTGTCGCTCGACGGCGCCATTGTAGACTGGGAGCGGCTCAATCCGCTCGAGCCATCCGCACAGGGCGAGTTTGTGTACCTCAAGATGTGGAAGCGGCGAGGCGTCGTTTGCACGACGGACCAGCGCCAGCCCAATAATATCATCGACGCGCTCGGCCCAGTGCCGGGGGTTACTGACCGCATCTACCCGATTGGGCGGCTCGACGCAGACAGCACCGGCCTCATCCTGCTCACGAGCGATGGTGGCATTGTCAACGGTCTGCTCCGCAGCAGCGCGCGGAAGAGCAAGGAGTACATCGTGAGCACGGACACGCGGGCGACGGATGCACAGATTGCGCGGCTCGCGCGCGGGGTCACCATCACGACCGTGGCGCAGCGCGACGGCCAGGCCAAGCCGCTCACCGCGCCGACCAAGCCCTGCGTGGTCGAGCGCATTGCGACGGGGCACGACGAGTGCCGACTGCGCTTTGTGCTGCAGGAGGGGCGAAATCGCCAGATCCGTCGCATGTGCGAGGCGATCGGCCTGAACGTCGTGCGCTTGCATCGTGTCCAGTTTGCAGACATCACCCTCAGTGGCTGCCGCGCAGCCGGAGACTGGTGTTTCCTAACTGACGAGGAGATCGACCTCTGCAGGTCTGTTGCAGCGCCGCGGGCGTCCGGCCGCGAGCAGGGCGCAGGCGACGAGACGGAGCGCGCAGGTTGGCAGCGACGGCCACCGCTGAGGAGGGATGCAGAGAGCGAGCGGAGGTACGGCGACGCCGGCGGGCGAGGCTCCTTAGGCAGAGGCTCCACCCAAGAGTACGGCCGAGGAGCACGCGGAGGAGCTGCAGGCAGTGGGCAAGAGCAGAGGATGAGGAGTGCGAGAATCACGAGCAGGTCTGCGAGGACAACAACTACGACGTGGCGACGGGGAGCGGCCGCGCCAGTGACCGAAAGCGATCGGTCGAGGCGCGTAAACGTCTAGCGGAACGAGCGGGGAGTACACGAACAACCGGGTCCGCCCGGGGGCGGTGGCCGGCGCCGCGTCGGCGTGGCCCGTTCGGGATACTAGCGATAGCACCGATGTATATCCGAGTAGTATATAAAATTTTACGTGCGCGTCCTGGGCGCGGCCGGGAAACGGTATACGATTAATGAAAAATTAAAAACGACCATGAATTAATGTTATTAACCGGCATGGACCCCGGGGTCACGATTTCACATTTCTATTTTCTTAGCGGACGGGACGACGGAGGACGACCGGCAACGTACCGCCGCGACGGCGGACGACGAATCCATGCTGTTTGGAGATCCAAAGCGGTGGCACAGAAGACAGAACCGAGAACGCACCCCAGTGACGTGCGTTGATCGATACGATGATGCATCGTCATCCGCATTAGCATATTCAGACGTGGGGGGACAAGAGGGAAGAAAGCTGTGAAGAAACAGAGACGATCGACGATCGCGCCTCCCCGCCGCGCCTCTTGACGACACACGTCACGCTCCTATCACGCTCTCACCTGTGGCCGTGGTGTGCCGTGTGTATAACATGCCCGTGCGCTTCCATGCACGGCGGTTCGCTGAAAAGCACGCCTGCTGAGCCCACGCCAGAGCGCGGCGCCATGGATCTCGTGAGTGGCACGCTCCTCGCCAGCCAAGACCTGTCCCGCAGCTCCTCAAGGGCTGTCCTCAAGGGCTGGTCTTCGTGAATCCGGCGGCGGCGGCGGCGGGTGGTGGACTCGAATCGCTGCCGCCCGAAAAGAAGAGCAGAAGCAGCATCGAGATGAGCTGCGCAGGGGGCAACGGCAGGTGCTCAGCTGACACGCGTGCCTGGCTGCCCAGCAAGGCGTGCGCGACGGGGAAGCGGGCGTGTGCGCGCAGGCCGGGGAAGAGGCACGGCGAGCGCTGTGCGTGGTTTGAGAGCAGGGAGTGGTCGAGGGATGCACGGACCAGCCCGATGACGATCCAGAGCGTCATCTTATTCATCGCGGCGCGGCGTCCCATCTGCGCGAGCAGTTTCCGGCTGCCCTCGAGCCCGTCTGCAGCGTACCGCAGCGACCCCTGAGCGTGCATCAGCGTCTCACGCTGCTTGCCGAGGTCGCCCAAGATCGCGTTTGCTGTTTGCTCCATGTCGAGCGTGACCGCATGCGCCTGCTTGAGCTTATCCGTCGCCTTGCTCATACGGTCATTGTTGGCAAGGAGGCGCGAGCGCTCGCCCGGGCTAGGATTGCTGTACGAGTCGCCGCCTGCACAGTTCTCCTCGCGGCAGTGATCAGGAGACCGCGCCGTCGACTTGAGATCTTTGATGCGCGTCTTCAACGCGCTGATTTCGTCGCGGTAGGATCGCAGCTGCGCCTGCAGCTTGGACCGTGCAGCGCCCGATAGAGAGCGGCCCTCAAGCTCCATGAGCTGCACCACGTCCTTGCCAGCCTCAGCAGCTCTCTCAGCCCCGCTCAAGGCCGTTCGGCGATCATCGGGTGAGCTCGAGCGTGAGGCGTGCGCGAGCCTTTCCTCGGCGGCTTGCACATGGCCGCGGAACTCGCGCTCATACTCGTCGATCGAGGACATGAGACTTTCACGTTTTTTCCTTGATTTGGGAGGCCGCGCAGGTGTGAGAAGCGCGCGCGCGCGCGCGCGCACGGTGAGAAAGCGGATCACCCGATACGACGTTCAACTCACATCTCCCATGAGGCGCCCGTGACAACTCCAGCAATGTATGAATAGTTCCTTCTAGAACTTCGTCGCGATTCGTAATGTCGACAAACATGGCGGACTCGACAAGGGACAACACGAGGGTTGTATCCCACGCGCCAGCCGCGAGCGGCCCGAGGCATGCCCGCACGCATAGCTCAGGCGCATCCCAGTGGGACTCAGCCGTTCGGCGCATGCCTTCCGAGTCTGGGGACGTCCTCTGCAGAATCTGTGAACGCCTCATGAGTAGCCGAATGATTGCCCAGCACACCCGCTACTGCGTGCTCGCTTCGCAGTGCCAGCAGCACGCGGCGGCATCAAATACGAAGCTCCACAAGCTCTCGGCGCTGCTGTCGCGAAAAATCGAGCAACGGCGGCAGCTGCAGCACTTGGCGGTAGAGAGCGGGCCGCTCACCAAGACGCATCTCTCGATCACGGCAAGCGTGTTGGCGGCTCTGTCTCAACTGTGGACGATGTCAGCGATTTGGCTGCTTGCGGCGCTCGTGGCCATGTATCGTACGCCTGGACGCGACGACGAGCTCCTCGCACCGCTCGCGCGCACTGTCGCCAGCGCCGCCGACGCTGCTGCTCCCACCGACGCGGCCTTCCCCGTCACTGCCGCCACCGCCGTCGATCCTCTGCTCGACACAACGATCCTAGAAGCGGCGCATGCGGAAATGCTGCAGCTCGCATTATGTGATCCGTCGAGCTCGGGAGCTCTCGCGCGCTGTGAAGACGTCGTTCACACCCTTCAGGCCCTTCACCGTCGTTTGGAGGATTTCGAGGACTACGCCGGGACCACCATCGTGGGCGGTGCCGTGGCGCTCGCCCTCGAACGCGCGACGATGCTCGGGACGCTCGCGGATGTGGATGACCCCGCACTAGTGCCCGCCGGTGCGACGGCGCTCAGCAGCATTGAAGTAGGCGTGCTCGAAACTTCGGTAGGTCATGCTCGAAACGGCACACTTCATCGTCGCACGTTATCGTCGGGAAGTACTCTCTCGGACGAGGGAACTGGCCGTGCTAGAACCGGCTCACTTCACCGTCGCACTTTATCGTCGGGAAGTGTGACGGACGAGGGAAGCTTCGGAAGCCGAGCGGACGACGGCGGCGAGGAGCCACCGGTCGTGTCGCACGTGAACGTGCCCTCGATCTCGGACTTCGACATCATCCGGCCGATCTCCAAGGGCGCCTTCGGGCGCGTCTACCTCGCTCGCAAGAAGCGCACGGGCGACTTCTTCGCGGTCAAGGTACAGCGCAAGGACCTTGCGCTCGCACGCGGTGGCGACAACGCCAAGCGCATCTTGGGTGAACGCGACATTCTCATTGAGGCAGACCATCCGTTCGTCGTCAAGCTCTTCTACTCGTTCCAGAGCCAGCACAATCTGTACTTGGTGATGGAGTTTTTGGGCGGCGGCGACCTTCGCACGCTGCTCAAGCGTGTCGGGCGACTCACCGAGCAACTTGCATGCGTCTACCTTGCGGAGATCGTGCTGGGGCTCGAGTACTTGCACAACCGACTCCGAGTGGTGCATCGCGATCTCAAGCCGGAGAACGTGCTCGTCTCGAGCACTGGGCACCTCAAATTGACGGATTTCGGGCTGAGCGGGCTGAGCGGGCTGCGCGTGCATGCGGACGAGCATGCGGATGCAGGGGACGCGGTTGCGGCGCGGCGGGAGCCCACAAGTTCACGATCGATGGCGCACGCGTTGCCTCGAAGTGTGAGCCACACCGACGCTCGCTCCCTTGATCGTGGCGGGGAGGAGCCTGCTGATCGCGGCACCAGCGGCGCCGGCGCCATAGCCGCCGATCGGAACGGCACCGGGGCCAACCGCGCCGCCCAACTCAATGACGGCCCACAAGCGCGTTGCTACTCAATTGTGGGCAGCCCGCACTATGTGGCACCGGAGATGCTCGACGGTCGCGGCCACTCGATGCCGGTAGACTGGTGGGCGCTGGGCGTGATCGCTTTCGAGCTGCTCACCGGCTACCTGCCATTCGCGGGCGACTCAATCGCCCAGGTACACGACAACGTCGTGAGCGGGCACATCGATTGGCCAAAGGGCGCATCCGCGGACAGCGCAGCTGGTGAAGACGGATCTTCGAGCATCTCCAAGTCAGCTCACAGCCTCATCAGCAGCCTGCTCACACTGCCCGCGGTATCGCGCCTCGGTGCCGGAGGTGCCGCTGAGGTGCGAGCTCACCGCTTCTTCGAGGCGGTCTCGTGGGACGATCTGCTCCGCCACAACACCTTTTACATCCCGCAGCAGTCGACCACCGCGCTCTTGACGCCCCGATCGCTTCTGCGCTCCGGGCGCGACGACACGGCCGTCCATGGCGTCGCCAAGGCAACCCCACGCCTCGCTGATGACCGTGGGCGCAGCCTCGACGGCCATGGCGCCGAGGAGTGCGGATCCTTTGACAGAGAGAGGGAGGGCATTGAGGTCTATGAGTCGCAGCCGGGCAGCCCAGCTCGCTTTAGCTCGCTCTACCTCGCAGGCTGCCATCTCGCACCCTACAACTCGGACCGAGATACCCCTGGGCAGGGAGGCACGTCGGAGCGCAGCGCGAGTCCGCGTGACCCGCTGCTCGACTTTGACTATGCGAACCTGTCCAACCTGATGCGCATGAACGCCGAGGCGGAGCAGTTGGCCGGCTCTGTCTCGAATGACGAGGCATGCAAAGTGTGCAAGTGGCACCTGACGCAGCTCAGCGCAGACGGCACTGCGTGGGCCACTGACAGCGACTTTAGTGTGGCGCAGCATGCATTCGTGGAGGTGCAGCTCGCGCCCGACGATGCGACGGGGCGTGAGACGACGGTCGAGCTTGCATTCAAGGAGAATCTGGTGCGCATTAGCTCGCAGCCGCCGCCGCCGCCGACGTCGCCGTCGCCACATAGCCCGACAGCCAAAGGGCCAAGCGCGAGCCGTCCTGAGCCCATCAGCCTGCCACCGACGCCTGTGTACATCAAAAACTATGCCGCCGCGGGCGAGCGCGTGGAGTCGCCGCCGAGTGGTTACGGCGAGCGAGTGGAGTTGCCGCCGAGTGGTTACGGCGAGCAAGGGGAGTCGCCGCAGAGTGGTTACGGCGAGCGCGTGGAGTCGCCACCGCAACAGGCTGCCGCACGAAGGCCAGTTGGGGGAGGCTGCTGCCCCTCGCGCTCGTGCGACAGCCTCCCCCATCTGAGTAGCCAGGCAAGCAGCGGCGAGAGTGCCGAGGGGGCGAGTGCGTACGCCACGCACGCGCAGGCGGACTATACCGAGGGAACGCAGTGGATCGAGATCTGGTTCAAGAACGAGTGCCGCCCCGTCCACGGCATGTCACTGCCGGTTTCCTACACGTATGGCCGCTGGTGGAAGGGACTCGCCGCACGCTACACCCGCACTGGAGATGACGAGGACGCTCTGCTCTGCAGCTACGCCGAGCTTGAGCATGAGGCCGTAGGTCCGACGCTTGTAGTTGGGTTGTGGCGGCTCAGGCCGCTGCCGCCGGCGCTTCTCGCCCAACGACGCGACCAGCTGCGCGTGCAGATCTGCCTTGCCAAGGCCAAGGCCTTTGGCATCAAGCGTACCGTGCATCGCATCTCGCTCGCGTACGCTGACCTCGTGAACCGACGGACGACCATCACGTGGGTAAACGACTGAAGTACCGAACACTCGCTCTCCCAGAACCGCCCCCCACACGCCACGCGATATGCGTCCGAGAGCCCACGCGAGACCAAGTTTCGAAAAGGAGCCCCTAACACCTCGTTTCCTCGTACGGTAGGCGGGCCGATTGGATTCCAGACCCTTTGGTGATGTCCAACCACGTACGTACGTTACTCGTTACGTTTTTCAGAGCAAATCCGATATAATTAAATCCGATCGCGCACTGGCGCACAACAACTTGCGTAAAAAGCCCGGTCATGTTCACATGTAACCATCATCTCGCCACGTCGACGGACCAATGGGGGCAATGCGACGGACTTCCAACGGGGGACAGGGTGGGCACAAGAGTCCGGTCGCTCCGAACCTCAAGAGAATCAGGCTAGCACGTATAGCAGATGATTACTATTAAGACGTCATCACGGCATGCATCACGGACACGTATACCCATTGACGTATACGGGTGTACTCGATACAGTTCTACATAGTTGTTACCCGGGGTGAGGGCGGCGACGGGTACACCCACGATGTACCACGACCCAGGGACGCCAGAGCCCAGAGCTGCAGACCCACCGACGACTGTCGGCTCTCGACAGAAGGCTCTCGTACTATAATTGCACATCAAGAGGAAAGTGGCGCGTGTCGTTCTCAGAGCTGACCTCTTACAGTAAGTGCGTCGAGGCGGCTTGCGTGTGTCGTGCTGAGTTGACCTTTTTTAAGAAGTGCATCGATGTCGATGGCCATGTCGTTCTGAGCTGACCTTTTCCTCGGCCCTTCGGTGTCGCGGTCCCTCATCGGCGGATCGGCGGTATCGGCATAGGATGGCCACCGCTGGCAAGGGTGGGATGGAGGAAAACTACGGCGGCGAGAACGAGGGAGAGGTCGAGGGCGAGGGAGAGGCCGAGGGCGAATATGGCGGTGACCATCAATGGACGGTGACGTCGATGGTTGCTAGCGTGCCGCTCTGGGCGTGTTGGGCAGGCGTGTTCCTCTTGATAGGATGTGCATCACTCGTGTGCTTCGTATACATGCGTGACGATTTGGTGCGCGCATGGCACCGCAGGCAGGCGGCGCAAGCAGCACGGGCAATGGATATTGCGGATGATGACGAGCTGATGCCGGTCTCTTCCTGGCTGGGAACCACGCAGCCCGTCAAGGTAGCGATTGAAGTTAACGGCGTGACGCACAGGATCGGTGCATCGCGCGATGGCATGGGGTCCGTCTCGCGCGTACCTTTCGTGCTGAACGATGCGTGCTACGAGAGCGGCTATCCCGAGCTCGTAGACCTTGACCTGGTGGACCTGTTGCTGAGCAAGAAGGCGGAGCTCTCGTACGTCGACAAGGACGGCGACATTCGGCGATTTGATGGATCGATCACCGTAGTGGACCTGATGGCTGCCAAGTCGATCCACGTACGCGTGCTGTGAGTTACAGCAGTGAGCGTGTGTTTGGCCAAGCACAAGCGGCGTTGAATTCGCCATCCTTTATCCGGATTCATGTACAATTAGATGAGCGTGTGTTGGCCAAACTATCCAAAGGTCATCTTGTTTTTGCCATGCACACTTGAGTGCGAAGTGCTCACCATGACGCGCGTTGTTTTGGGCTATGCAAACTTGCAGAGGCAGGGCAACAAGAGCAGCCTAGGCGAGAACCGAGAACTATGCTCCCGACTGCTCCCCAGCGCGTCACCCAGCACTTGCTTGACGCCTTGCTGACGCCGCCTGTTGAGTGCCCTTCTTGTCGCGTGCAGGCGCTCTCTCAGGCACCGCGCTCCGATGAATTCGCTCGCCATGCGCCGCGCCGCTCGCACCGCAGCGCGGAGGGCGTACAGCACCCTGCCTGCGCAGCAGCCGACGCTGGTGTCGACGCTGCCCAATCAGCTCCGCGTGGCCAGTGAATCGACCGGCGGAGCGACCGCCACGGTCGGCGTGTGGATTGACACAGGCAGCCGCTACGAGACGGACGCCAACAACGGCGTCGCGCACTTCCTAGAGCATATGGCTTTCAAGGGCACCAAAAAGCGCTCGCAGCTCGCTCTGGAGGTGGAGGTGGAGAACATGGGTGCGCAACTGAACGCGTACACATCACGCGAGCAGACGGTCTACTACGCCAAGGTGCTCAAGGAGGATGTGCCGAAGGCGGTCGAGCTGCTGTCTGACATCCTGACAAACTCGACCTTCTCGGCGGCGGCGGTTGAGCGCGAGCGCGACGTCATCCTGCGCGAGATGGAGGAGGTCGAGAGCATGACCGAGGAGGTCATCTTCGACATGCTGCACGAGGTCGCGTACGTCGGCACGCCGCTCGCGCGTACCATCCTCGGGCCTGAGGCGAACATCAAGGCCATCTCCGCCGACGACATCAAGGCCTACATCGCCACCCACTACACTGCGCCGCGCATGGTGGTGGCCGCCTCGGGCGCGGTGGACCACGATGAGCTGGTCAAGCTCTCTGGCGATTTCTTTGGCAAGGTGCCCACGGAGGCGCCCGCCGGCTACGCGATTGAGCACACGCCCTCGCTCTTCAGCGGCGGCGACGTGCGCGACTACAACGACGACATGAACGTGGGCCACTTCGCGTTGGCCTTCGAGGGCCTCAAGTGGACGGACCCCGACATCTTCACGCTGATGCTCACGCAGTCGCTCATCGGCACCTTTGATGCCAAAAAGGGCGGCTCCGCGTTCAGCTCCGCCAAGCTCGCATCGGAGCTCTCGAAGCTCGACTGCGGCGTCGAGCTTTTCCAGCCCTTCTGCACGTGCTACAACGACACAGGCCTCTTCGGCGTCTACTTCACGTCGAACATGAGCAAAAAGGAGTCTGTCGACGACCTGTTCAGCACCATCCAGGAGGAGCTCGTGGCGCTCACCACGGGCACCGCCGACGAGGATCTGCAGATGGCCAAGAACCAGCTCAAGTACAACTTGATGCTGCAGATGGATGGCACCTCGGCCAAAACGGAGGAGATCGGCCGGCACATGCTCGCCTACGGCCGCAGGATCAGCCTCGCCGAGACCTTTGCGCGCATCGACGAGATCGAGCCGGCGGACGTGCAGCGCGTGACCGAGAAGGTCATCTGGGATCAGGAGATCGCCTTCGCCGGCATGGGCCCGAACCTCAAGTACGTCTTCGACATCAACGGCCTGCGCCGCGGCACATTCTGGAACCGCCTGTGAGCCTCTCCCGAATCGGGAACGTGTCCCTGAGAGACTCGTTGGAACCGCCAGTGAGTCTCGCGCAGGGGTCGCAATTCGGTGCGCGCTCGAGCGTGCAATGCAGAAAGCCGCTCGGGCAGGTTCGTCCACGTGGACGCGTCCACGTGGCAGGTCCAGGTGGCCCTGCTTGGCGTCTGACTTGTCTGTGAGATGGCGTGGATGTGTGCTGTCTCGACGAGGGCGTGCATTGGTGGGTGCAGGCCGCGCGGCGATACAGCCCCCCCGGGTGGATTGTATTGGGAAACCCACGGGTCGGTTGCATGAACAGGATGGTCACAGGACCGAGATCCCATGCGAGGTCCGATGTGGCCGCTGGACGTTCCGTGACGTCAACGCGGCGTTGTGCAATCCTTGTGTGTATTGGTTCCCGCCCGGGTCCTTGCGCAGCGTAGCGGCGTCGGGGCGGCGCGCTTCGGCCTGAGCCACGTGTAGTGTGCGCGAAAGCAATGCGGGACTTTTTTTACGTCGGCCCCTGTCGGCGGGCGACAGCAAGTCAGAAACGGCACCACCCTGACTCGTCTGTGTGCATGTGCGCTCGACAGCGTCGACACGACCATGGACACGACCCGCCCGTCGGGACGGTCCCGTCCATGGCAATTGCCGAATTGGTCCATGGTCCCGTCGCGCGGGGGGCCCCCGCGTGGCGTCCGGTCTGGCGGTGGAGACCCGCGGGGCGCCGGGTCTCTCACATATCTCAACATATGATATAGACACGGCACATGTACAACTACAATGCCATGAATGCTTACATTCACAATCATGGAGTTGTCCGCGCACTGCCAACATGACCACCACCGCGACCTGTAAAAGCTGTTCCGAGTCCTTTCCCCCAGTGCTTTGCGGCGACGGTCGGACGACGGTATATGGCAGCACCGTTCGCGAATGCAGCCGCTTTTACACGGCCGCCAGGGCCTTTGACACCACGATCCGGCAGTGGACCGTGGTTTACAATTCGACCGCAGCTGAGCTGTACCCCGGCTGCCGTCAAGCGCTCGAGACTTTCTTCTGTTCGCAGGAGGAGGTTTACCGCGACGATGGCGTCGAGCCCTCGGCTTGCAGCGCGTACCGTCGGCCGGATCACACCAACGTGCACCGCTGTCTCGCCTTCTGCCCAGCGATCCGCGACACCTGCCCTGCGGCCGCATATGCGTACTGCCAGGAGCGCTGCCGCTCATTGCACGTGCCCGACTACTGCAATGTTATCGAGGTTGTTGGGCTCGAGCATAGCCGCTACCCGCCTGACACAGTCGACATAATGAATCTGTACCGTATTGAGCAGGAGGCAGACACTGCACTGCTGCGCAACGGCCGGCCTTACTACCGTTCCATACCGGCTCGACGGTATGGCGGGCAGTATGGAGCGGGAGGTGGTGGGAGCACGACGAAGCAAGAGTACTTTCTGTATTCGACGCAGATCCGCGGCTTCCCCGAGTGGCTCCTCGACACGAATGACGAGGATTCTGACGGGGCCGTCGCCTTCGTGTCGGATGCGAACATGGAGCCGTCGAAAATCAACTCGGACTGTAAGCTGCCCGCCACGAGAGCACTGCACCTCTACCGCCCATCGTAGCTGCACCTGCTCCCGCGCGCCTCTCACCGTACGGATCCGCATGTGCAGGGAACGTGTGGTCACCGAGTAAGAGAGTGTGGACGGGCGAGCCAATGCACATCATCTGCCACGAGGAAGGGATGACCAGCAGCGCCTCGCTGAGGAGGACGAGCGGCATGCTCGCCGCGAGTATGGTCGGGCTGGTGCTACCCTTGGCTACGCTCAGCTGCTTGAGGAGGCGACGGCATCACCAGTACTAAAGCCTCCAAAGCTCCTGTGCGGACACGATCCCCGACCGCCCGCGCCGAGCGACACACGTCACGCCGTCAACCGTCATGCGCACGTGTGGCACGTGCAGGTGACAGTCTGTGTGCTGACACCTGGACTGCTCCGCTGTGTGTGTGTCCTCTTTCTAACATCTTTCCTATCGGTAGTCGAGACGAGAGTTTCCACCCGCCGCTCGCGCCCTGTGCCGTGTGCGGGACCGGCGGGGCTACACACGGGGGCGGGGGGGAGGTATCGTCTTTCTGGATTCACACACTATCCCCACCACCTGATTTTGAACTCAGTGATTGACCCAAAGGGGTAGGGGGAGGTATTCTTTCTGGATTCACACACTATCCCCATCACCTGATTTTGAATTCAGTGCGCGCTCGTGCCACTGGGACCGGCGCCGTCCGCCGTGCATCTTTCGCTATGTCTCGACGACCGGACGTGTAGACACGTGCATAAGCATGTCTCTTTCCTGCTAATCGGCCTGTCCCTCAGCCTCACCCCTCTCCCAAGCAGAAGAAAGTGAGGCTGAGGGTCCCACCGAGGCAGGAGCTTGGTGCAGCTTCTTCAGCTTCGCCTTTTCGCGCTTCTTCTTGTTCATCGCAGCATTCTTACCGGTCGACGGAGTATCACCATCTGACTCCGTTTCCCTCTCCGCCGCCTCTGCCCCTGGCTCCGCGTCTGTTGCTTCTCGAGCTGAGCCCTTTGCCACGGGCGGCGCGGACGGCGCAGCATTCACAAGAATCCAATGGTTGGCGCCCCACTTCTCGCCTTCGAGGACGCGGCAGCCGGCGTGCACCGCCGTCGGGTCGACCGCCCCCGACTCGTCGTGGTTGTAGAAGAGCAGCGCCGAGCCTCTACGCGGCTTGACAATGAGGCCCAGACCATGGGCCGCCGGCTCTGCGAGTTTCATGGCCTCTCCAGGAGTCATCGCCTTGTCGGCAGCGGGGAAGGCAGTCTCTCCGCCGCGGGGCACGTCATTCAGGTAGTAGAAGGCCGTGAGCAGCCGCGAGTGGAATTTGGACGAGTCGTGATGCATGCTGAATGTGGCGTTCGTCGAGTAATGGACTACCTGCAGGTCCTCAGAGCGTTCCACTTGCGGCAATGGGAGATTCGTCAAGGCAGCGAGCCGTCGCTGCAGCTCGGGCAGAAGGGCGTCCTCGGCCGCGCCGAGGAAGACGGACGATGAGGTCCGCTCCGCCTTGCTCGCGTCGCCCATCACCAGCGAGCCCTTGAGCCGCGTCCGCGCGAGCGCCACGATCCTATCGCACTCGTCTGCGGTCAGAAAGTGGTCAACTCGGAACACGAGCGGCTTCAGCGCGAGCGTCTCCATCTCGCAGCGCGTGCCATCCGGCAGCTCGAGCGTGCGCACGTGCCCGATCTCGACGCCCTCCCATCGAAAGGACGCTGCCGCCGATGTTGCCGCCGCGGGTGCGCCCCCGCCGCTCGGCGTGCTGCCGCCGCCTGCCAATACTTCCGCTAGCTGGTATTGCGTCCTTGCGTCGTCTAGCTGCTGCAGGGATGAGAGGATATTGCCAAGCAAATGGTGCGCGGCTGCGTAGCCGTCTTTGTGCGCGATGGCCTGCTCGCAGAGCTGCTGTGCCTCGGGTAGGTGCTCATCGCCGCGTTCACTCAAGATGATTGCCAGGTTGTAGTGCGCCTCCGCATACTCAGGCTTGAGCTTGATCGCTTTCCTCCACGACGCTTCGGCGTCGAGCTTCTTGCCCTGCGATAGAAAAATGGCCGCGACATTATTGTGAACGGCTGCAATTCCCGGGTTGATGGCGATCACCTCCTGGTAGGAGGCGAGCGCAGCCTGAAGGTTGTGCGATCGGTGGGCGTCTACGGCGGCCTGGTAATGCGTCATGAGAAGCTGCTGCTGCTGTTGCGCCGCCATTGGCACGAGCAGGAGAGCGAAGAGAAAATGAGAAAATGCCGTGTTTGGCGCGCGCGTTGTCGTCGTCGACGTCAGCGAGCACTACACGAGCCCACCAACTCTACCTACGAACCACAAGGGGTCGGACGCCATGTCGCGGAATCACGCCGCCGAAAATTACATCCCTCATCATGGGGGCTCCCAGGCGCGGCAGGCCCCCCGCTCCTGTGGGGAAACGCAAAGGCCTGCGAGAATTCATTCTTTATGAAAACACACAACACTCGTCGCCGAAACCACTTGCGCGCTCATTAACATGCCTTACGGAAGAACGTATGGAAGTTTCAATACACAAAATAGTGTTCACACACCGATACGGCATTACCGCTAAACATTGCACGCGGCTCCCCCCTCGCCTGTCCCGTCGGGTCCTGCCTCCTGCTGGCTCCTGCGTAACGTATTGGTGAGGTCAACCAAACTCCGAAGGTACCGACTGATGTTGTGTGTTGACTGTATTGTCATGCTCCACTCACTGTTGTAATCGTCCACTGTTGTATGGTGTTGTATGGTGTTGTATGTTTCACTGACGACTGCGCGTGTGTGCGAGTGCGTCACCCGAGCCGGCGCGCGTTTCTTCCCGTTTATCGACCTGTTGAAGTGTCGAGCTGCTGCGGCTCCAGCACGGCATGGCTCACGCTCGCAATTGAGCTCCCAGCCGCCACGCTCCCAGCACCGCTGCCACAGCAACCACGAGACTTGCTGCCCTTGCAGCGTGGGCCTTGCGCGATCGCGCCTACCGAGCAGGGCAGCGCCTCAGACGGTGGACGTGCAGGGACGTGACCAGGCGCGTCCTCAACTAGGAATACAATCTTAGTCCGCTGCTTGAAGCGGTGCTCGAGCAGCTGCAGATCAAGCTGGGCGCGGTCGCGCGAGACTCGCAAGTGTTCACTGTGGCGGCACTGGCGACGAAAGCCGCACGCCAACAGCAGCCCCAGAAGAAGTGCCAGGCTGGAGGCAAGGGCTGCGACCACGACTGGTAGTGATAGGGACCAGGGCGGCGTATGTGGCAGGGCTCGCGGCCAGGGCGGGGGTGGTATTAGTAAAGCAGCAAAGCAAGTGGCTGCGTTCCCAAAGCTTGTCAGCGACGTCGAGCCGAACGAGGCCCTACCCATAAAGTAACCCGTCACAAGCGCAGATCCGCTGCCGCCATCATACGCGATGCCCCAGCCTGTTGTATAGAACGTGCCGCCCGCCTGGACGACCCAGTCGATGAAGCCCGCCGCTGTCACGTGCATCACAAAAGCGTCGGACAAACCTTGGCTTGTGAACGACGTCGAGTCGAAAAATGCAGTTTCGCTGAAGTAGCCCGTCACGAGAGCACCGCCCACGCCATCGTACGCGATGCCGAGGCCTTCGTCATCCAACGTGCCGCCCGCCTGGACGGCCCAGTCGATGGCGCCCGATGCCGTCACATGCATCACGAAAATGTCGGAACCGCCTCGGCTTGCGAGCAACGTGGAGCCGAAGAATGAACTGCCGGTAAAGTAGCCCGTCACGAGAGCGCCACCCGCGCCATCGTACGCTATGCCGTTGGGTACGTCGAAGTACCTGCCGCCCGCCTGGACGGCCCAGTCGACGGTGCCCGACGCCGTCACGTGCATCACAAACGCATCGAAACTGCCGCTGGATGTGAGGGACGTCGCGCCAAACAATGCTTTGCTTGTGAAGAAGCCTGTCACGAGAGCACCCCCCGTGCCGTCATGTGCGATTCCGCTGCCTCGAACCTCGGATAAAGTCGGATGATTGGAATCAGAGGACGCGTCACCTACCTGGATGGCCCAGTCGATGGCCCCCGATGCCTTCACGTGCATCACGAAAGCGTCGAAAAAGCCTCGGCTTGTGAGCAATGTGGAGCCGAACGATGCAACGCCGCGAAAGTCGCCCGTCACGAGAGCACCACCCGCGCCATCGTACGCTATGCCGTTGGCTAGGCTGTAAGACTCGCCACCCGCCTGGACGGCCCAGTCGATGGTGCCCGACGCCGTTACATGCATCACAAAAACATCGAAACTGCTGCTTGACGTGAGCGTCGTCGCGCCAAACAATGCATTGCCGTCGAAGGAGCCCGTCACGAGAGCACCGCCCGCGCCATCGGTGGCGATGCCGGAGCTTCTCACGTCAGATGTACCGTCCACCTGCATGGCCCAGTCCAAGGAGCCCGACGCGTTCACGTGCAGCACGAAAGCGTCAGCGTCGCCTGGGCTTTCGAGGGACAGCGAACCGAACGATGCCTTGCCTTTGAAGTCACCCGTCACGAGAGCACCGCCCGCGCCATCGTAAACGAGTCCGAAGCCACGGACATAATCCGTACCGCTCGCCTGGACGGCCCAGGGGTACATGCACGCCCTGGGCCCTGACCTTCCTAGGAGAGTGCTGGTTTATGCAAAGGACCCTCGCGATAAAACTATCGTGCTATTTTTAGCCCGACTGTTAACGAAACCCGGACCTCACTCTGAGCACGTGTTCAAATTTGGACGCTGATGAACATCCGTTACCGTAGTCTCTGCCGCTTCTCTCCCGCCAATCCACGGTCTGAAAAACAGCGCACGCTCCCGCGTCACCCGGGTCAGGGACTTGCTCATCCTGCCCGCGAAGGGTTGCCCCATAATGCCGACGCCCACGTGGCTGCAGCGCGAGCTAGCGCTCATCGCTGCTGAGGCGGAGCGCCGCCACGAGCACGAAGTCGAGTCGCTGCGTCACCGGCTGCAACAGTGCGAGACGGAGCGGATGCAGTCGCAGCTGCACGCGCTTCAGCTCGAGGCACAGTTGCAGGAGGCGAACGCACAGCGCCAGGAGCTTGAGGGTGCGCTGGACGATGCGGAGAGCGAGATCGCGCAGCAGCGCCTGAATTCGGACCACGACAAGCGCGAGGAGCGCACCGTTGAGGCCGCGCAGCTGGCACGGATCAACGAGCTGTCCCGTGAGCTTATCGCGACGCGCTTCGAGCTTGCTGCGGCGCTCGGCCTGCTGCCGCCGACGGCGACGCCCTCGGCGTCCACCGAGGTATCGCGCCTCGGCCTTGATGCCCTGCTCAGTGCCGCTGCGCGACTCGATCTGCAGGCGGCTGACGCGATCCTCAACCCAGCTTGCGTGCTCACGCGGGCCGTCGGCGCGGCGAATGCCGCGTCTGACGACGACGGCGCCGCTGCTACCAGCTCCGGGCTGGCACCGACCCCAGCGGCGGGTGCACCGGCCGCCGACGTCTCATCGCCGCCGACTCTCGGCGAGATTTGCCAGGCCCAGCGCGATGCGCTGAGCGTTAGCCTCGACCGTGCACTGCTCACCGTGTGCAAGCCTGTCACCTCGCCCTCGGCCTTGGCCGTCACTGGCACGCGAGGCGCCCGCGCCGGCACGACCGCCGGATCTGCCGGATCCGCGCCCAGCCCGTCGTTGTCGCCCACCTCCCTCAAACCGCGAGGCTCGCCAGCGGCCAGCGGCAAGCCGAAGCGCTCACCTCTCTCACCGCGCTCGCCCGCAGCAGTGAGCGCCGGAGCCGGCGCAGCGGCTGCCTCGGCCGCCCGCGCGCATGCCGCCGCCGCGGCGGCGATGGCGACCGCGAAGGGCGTGTCCCCGCCAAAGGTCGCCGATGATTCGATCGCCGAGTCGTCAGTTTCGTCTGGCGCAGACGGTGACGATGCGGAACGCGGTGGCGTACCCGAGCATACGTCGCCGGCCGACGAGGAGGCCGAGGCGCCTGGCGCGCGCGCGCGCTCGGCAGAGGCAGCTGGCGCACTCATCGAGGCCTTGCTGCTGCGCGGCGCCCAGGTGAACGCTGTGGACGAGACCGGGCGCACCGCAATCCACTGGGCATGTGAGCGCGGGCAACCGCTCATCGCGGCGCTACTGGTACAGCACCACGCCTCCTTGGAGGTGGTCGACGCACGCGGGCGCACGCCACTGCATGCGGCAGCGGCGCGCGGGAGCGGCACGCTCGTCGAGCTGCTCCTGCGGCACGGCGCCGACGAGACGGTCGAGGCATCTGACGGTTCGACGGCCGGTAGCCTTGCATCTGCTGCCGCTGACAGCGGCGCGGCCACCACCCTCGCCGACTGCACGCTGCGCGTCGCGGGGATGGCGCGCCGTGCGAACGCGCTGTACCGGCGCGGCCTTTTCGGCAAGGCGACGACGGCCTTCGAGAAGGCCCTCGAAGTAGCCACGGGCGCGGGCGCGTCTGTGTGCTCCGCGACAGACGTGGCTACTCTCCATTTCAATTGCGCGCGGGCCGCCATCAAGGAGGGTCGACACGTGTTTGCCCTCGAGCAGGCGACGGAGGCGGTGCGCGCTCGGCCCGACTATGCGAACGCAGGCATGCTGCAGGCCGAGTGCCACATGGAGCTCTTCGACTTCGACGCGGCCGCCGCCGCTTACCGGCGCGTCGCCAGCCTCGAGCCGCACAACAGCGCGTGGATCGACTGCGCTGAGCGCGCAGAGACGATGGCGCGTGCCACGCCGTATGAAGTGCTTGGAGTGCCTGACACGGCGGATGCGCCCGCGATCAAGCGCGCCTACCGGGTGCAGTGCCTGCAGTGGCACCCGGACAAGCACCAGAAGACGGCTGAGGAGCGCGCGCGCGCCTCGGCCATGTTCCAGCGCGTGACGAGAGCGTATGAGACTCTCTCTGATGAGCTCGCGCGCGCGGACCTCGACATTCGGCTGCGTGCTGATGCGCTGCGCGCCTTCCGCGCAGAGGCTGACTTGCGCGCCGGCACCGCCGGCGCGGGCATGGGCGCGGGCATGGGCGTGGGGGGCCGTGGTGACTTTGGCGGCGTCCACCACGCGCCCACCGTGGACCAGATCTTGCAAGACGCGATGCGCGCGGGGCGCGAGTTCGCTCGCGACTTTGGCGAAGCGACCGCGTACGATGAGCGCGGCTGCTACAGCGAGCGGTACACCCACGACCTCGACGAGGACTTGCGCCAGCCAAATTTTGGCGCCTGGCGCAAGCCGTCGCGCACGTCGCCTGCCTGGTTCGAAAACGACACCGCGGTGTAGCCCCTTGCGTATGTTGAGCAGAGGCGAATCATGCGGAGCGAGCGTACATGGACACGACGGAGAAGATCCATACGAAACCGCGGAAAGAAGCGGCCGTCCTGTCCGGCGCTGGCTGAGCGCCACGTCCGTGAGAGGGGGTAGGGTCGGCAGTTGGACTGCATGCCCCACATGGCGTGGCCCACGACCAGACGGGATACTTAGCATGAGCGGCGCGTCTGGCCACCACATCAGGCTTACCCCCGACCGCGCGATGTGTGTGTGTACTGGAGCGCGCGTTAGCGGTGGCGGGTGGGGGTGCCGCCGGGCGCACGTGTTTGCGTGTGGCCAACCCCCAGGAGCGGCTGGGGCTGCGCCCGCGGCCCCGCGCGCGCTCTCACATCGCACGGGTTGCGCCCTCTCCGCGATAAGAACCACAGTATGCAACCATCCTCGATGCGGCGCGGCCCGTTCTCGTTGACTGTGGGTCACTCCTGGGTCCACTCCTGGGTCCACCGTTCTCCAAACCCGGCAAAACGATGACCGGACGATGCATCCGCGGGCCGGAAGCAGTCCGAGCAGGATGCAAAAAGCCCGGCCGCGGCGTGCGCGGTGCGGCTCCCGCGCGCGCCGGGCTCCGCTGCACGAGGCCCGGTTTGCGGTATACGTTAGGGTAGAAGCCGGTGAGATGCGTCGAGAAAATGGACTCCTCTCTACAACGCATGCTTGATTCTAAAGGTCGTTTACTCCAAACCAAAAAAGGCGGCGGGACTGCAGTCGAACCGCGCCCTAGCGGTTGCGGCAGGCGCAGCACGCCCGTCGGCTGTCTCCTTGGCAGCGCTAGTCCGAGGCGGAAGGCGTGCCGTTTGTGAGATCCTCACGGCACTTCGGCCGTGGCGAACAGTAGGCAGCGATTTTGGGGTGCCAACTTGCGCTCGCTGCTCGTCGAGGCTGTCCTCATCGTCTTGGCCAAAGAGTGCCTCGAGAGTCGTGGGCAACGCCCGTCGAGAAGCGTCACGGCGAGCGTCGTCGAGAAGCGTCCCTTGCCTGCCGTCCTCGTCCTCGTCCTCGTCCTCCTCCTCCTCCTCTTCCTTTTCAGCCTTCGGCTCTACAGCCAGATCGAGCGCCGGGAGAGCATGCCTCTCCTGAAAAGACGCCGTTCCAGGGGCGATCGGATTCAACAGCTCCTCGCCCACCGCTGCCTGCGCTGCCGACGCTGCCGACGCCTCCACTGCCCCCTCTCGCCGTCGCATCTTGTACAGGCTCACCTGGTGGAACAGCTCGGAGCCCGTACGCGAGTGCAACCCACGGCCTGCCCGCGCAATGTAGCGCACGCCGCCCTTGGCCATGCTGATGATCCCCACCTCGAAGCCAGGCGCCATGCTGGGCGCGCCGGCTGCACCCGCCGATTCGGCCTCTTGTACGGGCACCTTCAGCTTGTGGGGATTGCTCTCATCGCCCGTCGCATCCGCATGCTCGCCGAGGGGTGAGGTGACGCCAGATCCTCGCCAGTCCGGGCTCCCCGGCGGCGGCTGTAGTGACCTCGGCATCGGCCAACGCTGCCATCGGACGCCGACTGTGTCGCCTGGCTTGACCGTGCTGCCTTGGCCCAAGATCACGTCCTGCACCACCCAGCCGCTCAGCAAGTCGCGAGACGGGGCTTTGAGGCCGCCGCCACCGGCACCAGCGCCGCCGGGCGCAGGAGCCATCGCTGCCGCCTCGAGGGTCGCTTTGAGCTGCTTGATCTGCGGCTTGAGCTCGGCCGCTTTCTCATAGTCCTCAGCCTCGACCGCTTGCGTGAGCTCTGCCTGAAGGCGCAGGTACGGAGCCTGCAATTCCATCAAGTGGACCGCCTGCATCTCGGCCATGCGCGCCGCGTTCTTCTCGCCAGCGGCGGCGGCGGCGGCTGCGGCGGCAGCGGTGGTGTCTGGGTGCGCAGTCGCAAAGGCGCGCACCAGCGTAACGAGCTGGAGCAAGTTCGTCGTCTGGTCGTGCGTGGCGAAGTTGAGCAGCCATGTCTGGCCGGAGTCGTCGTGCAAGCTCACGCTCAGCTCACTCGGCACGCCGACCGGTCCCATCACTGTCGTGATCGAGAAGGGTCGCTTGCTCTGCGGCTCGTACAAAACGAGTTGGAAGGGCTTGGGTGTCGGCCCGCCGATGAGCGCCAACCCCGCGGGGCGTAGGGGCTGCCATTCGCCCTCGAGCTTCTTGAAGACCTGGACCAACGCTGCAAAGAGTGTCATGCTCGGCCCGTCGCTGTGTGGCGTGTTCTCCCGAGGGCGCACGGGATCAGGCTCGGGCGCACTGGGTGATGCGGCAGGTGCTGCAGCTGACATCGCGGTGGGGGCTGGCGCCGGTTTAGGTCGCACCGGAGGCTTCCAGCTCAGCTGTTCCAGTGCATCATCTTCTGCGTCTGTTTCAAATAGGTGGTTGAGATGGCTTGTCCGATTGACAAGCCCACCCTTGGCCGCAACGACCGCAGGGGCCGTCAATCGCGAGCTCGCTGGACGCAGGCTGAAATCATCATCCTCGAGGCTAAGGAGAGCCGATATCTGACGAGGTCGGGTCTCCGCGGCGGCCTTCGTCGAAACGTTGAACATCGATGGGGGGTTCACCGCGCCGTCGGGAAGTTGTCGGAGGTCGCGTTGCTTGCGAATTAGAGGGCTGTGAATCATGTGTGAAACTACAGAAGAAGGCCCTGGTGACCCCGATGATCCTAGAGGCCTTCGGCGGCATTTCACCGCACTCTCTACACTTCATCCGGCGCCTCGCGCTGCATTTCTGCATCACACATGTACAAGCCGTCGGGCAAGCCGTCTTCTAAGTCTTCGTCGAGGCGTCTTCGTCGAGGCGCTACATGTACGCCTACGTAGGCGCTACGTACGCGCTACATGTACGCCTACGTACGGGCAAAAGGATCGCGCGCGCGCGACAGCACCGAGATGAAGATGCGCCTTATCAAGGACGCGCTTTAGCGCGTTAAGGCGACCGGGCTGCCTCGGCGCCGGCGAATTGGAGGGGCCGAGGGTCGCGATCTGGTTCTACATGTACTGTACAAGTATCGTATGAAGCATTAATATGAAGCAATTGATATGAAGCACACGGGTACTGTCTGTAACGGGTCAACACAGTAGCTACATGGTACCGGTTAGAAGACACGCCGGGAGGAGCTGGGTCCTGAGGCGCACACGAGACAGACACACGATTCATCTCTCCTCCTCATATCCTCCTCAAATACCGAACCGCGCGATTCCCCTCCCTAACCCCTCCCCAGCGCCTACGAGACCTCGGCGTCGGCGTTGAATCGCGCACCACGGCGCCATGTGCTCCTCCCAACAGGACGATTACATCCCTCGAGACCTCCGCGTCGGGCCCCACCTGGAACTTGGCCTTCCCCTTCGCCTTCCCCTTGGCGACGTGGACCGTGTGGAGCGCCGCCTTGGCAACCGAATGGCAGTGGCGGCGATGCTGGTAGTGGATAAGAGAGTCCCAGCCATCACCACGCATCCATTGCAGCGCAGAGGTATGGTGCATGATACAGGGCGGCCGCCGACGAGAGATGATGGTAATCATCGTATGCGCGCAAACTTGTTCCGGGAACCTGGCTGTTGCACACACGGCCATCGCACAGCAATGGGCCAAGCTCATACACGAAGACAGTGTTTGGGTATCGTGCTGCAAGCGCGTTCTTGACGCCGAGATTGTAAGTCCGATGAGGTTCCGTAGACCAAGAGTTGTACGCATACTCGCATTCGGAAGAATGGAGGTGACGGGCACATGGGCCGGGATCAAAGCCATATTTCATCCCGAAGCTATCATGCAGCAGCAGCAACTTCGCACCCCTCGCCTGTATCTGCGGCAGTAATGACGCTTGGTAGAAGGCAACGAAGCTACTCTCGCTGACCGAAGATCCCGGTGCGTGTAAATCTATTTCCCATCGCACGAGAGCGACGACGTCCCCTGCTCTCAAGCCCTGCTGCAGCATCATGAGGACGGTCTCCTGGTATTGCCGCACCTTGTCTCCAACATAAATGTCCATGCAGCGGTTCCATACTTCTCTGGGCCCGAGGGGGCATATCCCCGCAGCGGTCCACACAAAGACCATGCCGACTGCCTCCGCAGCTGCTCGAAGGCCAATTGAAATGGCGGCTGCATGAGAATCCCCAAAAAGCCAGAGGGCCCGCTTGTTCTCAGGGCCCCTGTTTGGTGTGAGGCACCTGACCACCAACTGCATCTCAAAGTGGGCCGGACCACTTTGAGAGTTCGGTCTTTGCCAGCACGGGTCATGCTGCCACCAATGCGACGTGTGCCCAGATGTGGCGGCTTCATCAAGACATGGCACCGGGGCGGCGGTGTCTACCTGTGGCGGGCTATGAAGAGTGCTCACACTTCTGGGATGCCCAGGGAACGGGCCAGAGTTTCTGCACATGCACCGTGCCGCATGCGGCGACGGCGGTGGTGGCGGCAGTTGGGGGGCAGCACGGGTTACACGCGGAGGACAAGATGGTGATGGCGGCGATGGCAGAGGCTGGGGTGGTGACAGCGGCGACATATGCGTCATTTGACTAAGGTGGCCTGGCAACGGCGGGAACGGTGGTGTTAACATTGTCACGTTGGCGATGGTGGAGATACGCGGAGGACATGGTGGTGGCGGCGGTGGCCGCGGCTGGGGTGGTGACAGCGGCGACACATCAGTCATTTGACTTAGGTTGCCTAGGTGGCCTGGCAACGGCGGGAACGGTGGTGTTAACATTGTCACGTTGGCGATGGTGGAGATACGCGGAGGACATGGTGGTGGCGGCGGTGGCCGCGGCTGGGGTGGTGACAGTGGTGATGCACCCGCCATTTGACTTAGGTGGCCTGGCAACGGCGGGAACGGTGGTGTTAACATTGTCACGTCGGCGACGGTGGAAATATGCATGTTAGCGTATTTGAGCGCCTGAAGCGCTATCTCGAGAAGGCCGATCATCCCGAAGCCCAGTGCAAAGATCAGCCAGCGACGGCGTGGGCGCCATCGCCGCGCGTAACCCTCAACACCATGGTAAATGACCAGCGCCGCAACCACGGTAATTGCAATCGCTGCACATCTGTCTGTCATCGCGTCGAAATCTCCGAGCCACTTGAAGCCGACAAAGACAGGCCAGTGGGCCAGGTACAGGGGGTAGGAGAGGCGGCCAACATACGCAACGGGTGCACAGCCAATGAACGTCGGGATGAGGGGTGACGTGATGCGACCACTGCTCCCAGGAATCACTTGGGGTTTGACTAGCGAGGGGCAGCCGAGGGCAATCAGACCGAGGGCTGCGCCGATGGCAAAGATCGACCAAGGGAGCGGAAAGTCGTGATCGCCAGGCGTCAGTGTGAAAGCGACAGCCATCAGGCCTAAGACGGTCATCTCGCCCGTGATCACGGCGAGCCACGCCAATGCACCGCGCCCCTGATCTGGATGGCTTTGCTGCCCTTCGCCGCTCATCGTCACAGTTGTGGTCGCCGTGCGGTCGCCGAGCTGCCTCCTCGACCGGTCGTCTTGCCAGTGGTACAGGATGGCGCCGGACATCAGCTGCCAGAAGCGCGATGGGGTCATGTAGAAAGCCCACTGCTGGTTGACGTATGTGGCCACGAAGCACGTCACAAACGAGAGCGCCGCCGTGCAGACCAGCAGGCGGGATGGGCGCTGGCTACAGTGGTTGCCAGAGCCAGCCACAACACGGGTGCCATAGGCCATCACAAGGATCATCGGGAAGGTGAAGTAGAACTGCTCCTCCACACCTAGCGACCACATGTGAGTGAAGGGGTTGCTCTCGAGGGTCTCCGGGCCATCGTCAGTGTACCCCTGCCCGCGCAGGGCAAAGTTGACATTGGCCATGCCGAGCAGCGCCCACTGAGCAGCGGTGTAGTACTCGTCCAGCCGATCGTACACCGGAGGGAAGGCCGTGGCGAGGAGGACGCTCGTGGCGAATACAGAACACCACATAGCCGGAACCAGTCGTTTGACACGCCGCGAGTAGAAGTCTAGCAGCATGTCACGGGCTGAGGCGCTCTGTTTTCGCAGCAGGCTGCCAGCCACGACAAAGCCCGAGATTACGAAAAACATGTCAACGCCTGTCAGACCTCCAGCTGCGCGCACGGCAGCGAAAGAGAGTCACATGCCAGCAAGTGTCGGTAGCATGTCAGGTGGACGACCCCGTGCGTTTCGTAGAGAGTCAGGTTCGACCACTTGCAATTACGCAGCCACTCATGTTTCATGTGGTAGAGGATCACTGCTGTCAGGGCGACCGCTCTTAGGCCATCGACATCCGGCCTGTACTCGGCATTGCTACTAGTCAGGGATTGCAGTGAGAGCTGATGAGAGGGGTCCTGTGCCTCGATATCAGCCATCTGAATCTTCTCCTCGTCTTGCACTACTTGATTAAAGCGGTGCTTGTGCCGCTGAATGCGCCCAATGCGTCGGGGCCCAAGAATGCGGCGTGGATCGCGTGGCAGCGTCACGACCTCCTTGTGGTTCTTTGCTGCGGTCTCTGACGCCTTCAGGCCGTTGTGCTCGCCGACGCCGCGGCCATGCGACCGCTGGTTCCTCCGTGGCATAAACATGACGGCGGGCACACAAGAGGATTCGATTCTATTCTCGGTGTCAAACTCGGTCGGCGTTCCGCTTATATTCCGCTTATGGGAATATGGAACGTTAGGCAACGATGCATGCATGCTCGGCCTGGCCGAAGGCCGGTCGCCTGGGAGCCCTCATTCACACTACGCCACTGAACCTGGACGCGTCGACGGATCGACGACTGGCGGATGTTGAGGCGAGCGGGACTGCGGGAGTCACAGTTGAACGGCGAGCGACGAGAGGAAGGGTATCCTTATTGCAAAGTTTGGTCGGCTGCGGCACGGGCTGTTAACGGGCTTTCTCTCTCGCGTTTGTCTAGCGTTTGTCATCTCGACGAGCGTGTCTGACGCGGCGCCGACTGACCTCGAACTACCGCTTCGTCCTATCCATGTATCCCTTTCCCCTACGTATCCCCTTTTCCCCTTCCCCTCTCTCTTAGAGAGATTTGTAACTGACCAGCTACCTACCAATTCTATACGAGCCGTACGTGCGACATCGTATAGCTAACATGTACTTGTTCTCCGAGGACCCGCGCACCATCGAATCCCACATAGAAGTTGGAACGGGCGCCAACGAAGCGCGACGCCACCCGCCACTGTACCGTTCGTATACCATAAACAGTGCCACTGACGCCGGGGCCGACGATGATGGTTGAGTCAACCTGTACCTGATCGAGGAGGATGCCGACCTCCGCTCCCTGGAGCCTCCCGTCCGGCCACCTCCGCAAGCGCCCGGGCGGACTGACGATGCTCGGCTTCCGAACAGTCGAGTATCACGCCAACCGGCCCCGGCCCGTACCGGACGGGCCCGGCCCCGGTGGCGCCGGGGACGGTCTTGGGTCTAGGACTAGGTGGTATCGCGCGAGGTATTGCGTGCGAACGCGATCTAGGATCACTTTTCTCCAATTTTTTTGGTCCACCCCAATGGTGGGTACGAAACTGCGTCGGCCGATAATATCTCATTCAAAAGTGTCAAGCGACAGAGACATCTGTCATCTCCACCGTGCCATCCATACTCCCTCTGCCTCTCGAGCTCTCGCCCCTCAGGGCTCAGCTCGCCTAACCGCCCTGCACCCGACAGCTCAATTCCACCGGGTCGTACCCTGGAGCAGACTTGCACTTCTTTGCCCCTCTCCCGCAAATCATCGCATCATGTACTCTGGCGCCACGATGCCTCGAAGCGATGCCCCGCGTGGCGCCGCCAACCATGCTTTGCCATTGCGGCCTTCGGCACCTTGCCCACTCAGTCGTCGTCGTCCGAGTCGTTGACGACGTTGCGGCGCTTGTGCATCGGCGCTGGAGCGGGCGATTTAGCGCTCTGCCACGCCGCGCTCGAGTGGGGATCGGCATTCTCGGGCGAGTCGATCGCGGCGGCGGCAGCGGGCCGCTTGAGTCCACGCGCACTCGCGACGGGAGGAGGCGGCCGCGCCTCATCGTCCTCGAGACCAATGACCTCATCCTCATACTCCGCCTCATCGTCCGACGGTGGCAGCTCGGGCTCCGGGCTCGAAGGCGGCTCGACGTCGCGCGCAGCGGCCGCCTTGGGCGCCCCGCCCTTACACGCGTGCGGCGCGCGCTCCTCCATCTCGTCCTCGTCCTCCTCGTCCTCGCTGCCGCCGGCCGTGACCGAGGCCGAGCGGCCCGCAGCGCTACCAGTGAGGCCGAGCTTAGTGGCGCGCCGGAGGACTTCGAGGGCCGAGCGAGGTGCGAGGAAGCCCGCCATGATGTGGTGCCAACCGTCCATGGCGCCGAGGGCCTCATATCGCTCGCGCAGCGTCGCATCCTCTTCGGACGTCCAGGCTGGCTTCTTTGGTGCGCTCACGCGCCGCTTCTTCTCATTGGCGCCGCGGTGGTCGCCTACCGAGGCGCCTTTGGTCGCCTTCGACAGGATCTCAGCGGCCCTCGACGGCGGGGCTTGCGCGGGGCGTCCCGAGAGCTTGGGCGGCGCCTTGTCGTCGTCGTCGTCGTCGTCCGACGGAGGGAGCTCGGGTTCCGGGCTCGAAGGCGGCTCAGAGTCCGCATACCGCGGCGCCGCCGGCATACCCTCTGTCTCCATGCCGGTCGCGCCGCCCTCGACCTCCTCGCGCCCATACACATAGTCGGGGTCCTCCTCCCCTCCACCGCCGAAGGCCTCGAGCCCATCGCCGCTCGGCTGCGGCTGCAGGTACGCGGGCACCTTTTTGGCCTTGCGCTCCTGGTACGCGTTCACGATGTCCTCGCACTCATGGGCCTTCTTCCACACAAGCGCCTCGACGAAGACGGCTGGGTTGCGCTCGGCGACTGTGAAGAAGCGGCGTGTAACGTACCGACACGTGGCGAGGAGGTCGGCGTGCTGTGGCGCGCGCGCGGCGGGGCTCTCGAGGATCTTAAGGAAGGTCGTGAGAGTCGAGAGCTGAAAGAGCATCGCCTCGAGCTTGCACTTCTTGACGAGCTGCTCGATCAAAGAGAGCGCGGAGCGGATGGCGTCCGCTGGCACCGTCTCGAAATGGCTGAGCAGCGACACGTAGCGCGAGACGACCTCGCGCTGGCCCGCGAACTTGTACAGCTCGTGCTCAAAGTCGAGCGCCGCCTCCTGCATCATGATCTCCGCCTCGTCCTCCTCGTCTCCCTCGTCGGGCTCCGGCAGGCCGAGGGCGACGTCGTCACCCTCCTCGCCCGGCATCGCCGCGCTCGCCTTCTTCTTGCGCTTGGCCTTCTTCTTCTTCTTGCGCAGCACGAGGGCGCCGTTGCCGTAGCCTCGCAGCTGCCGGAGCACCGCGTGCGTCATCACCGCGCAGTCGGCCATGTAGCTCGGCGGCATCCGGTGCGGCTCGTAGTTCTCGATCAGCCCCCGCAGCAGCTCGAGCACCTGCCCCTCGTAGAAGATGTTGCGCCGGATGGTGGTGGCGGCCGCCTGCGTCTGGGCGTCGCCGTGGCGCACCATCGCATCGAGGAACCCAAAGAGCTGGCGCAGCAGTGACACCACGACGCCCAGCGGCAGCCAGGCTTTCTTCTCGAGCAACTCGCGGCAATTGCGCAGGGCGATGGAGAAGACTGACGCGTCCGCGAGGGCACCCACGGGGCCGACCTCAAGTTTGCGCGACGGGTCGGCGTCGCGCATCTGCTGCTGCTGCTGCAGGTGCGCCTGCAACACCCACGAGGCGACCGCCGCGAAGAACGTGTGGTCCTGTATGATGACCTTACCCGCGTTGAACGCGTTCGAGCCGAACACGGATCCTTCGAGGTCCTTGACGACCGTTGACATGAGTGCATTGAACGGGCCGCGGAGCAGTGTGTCTACGACGTCGCGCACGACGCGCTCCGACTGCGCGTCCGCGCGGAAGGTCATCGGAGCAGCCATTGGCATCTTGGCCTTGCTCGGCCGCCGCTTGGCCGCCTGCTGCAGGTTGGGCTCGCCATGGCCGTTGAGCGAGTCGACAGTGTGCACCGTGCCGAAGACGGTCTGCACGCGGTAGGCGCCGCCAAAGTTGGCGTGGCGCGAGGGGCGCGCCGATTGGAGCGCGGCGTTCTCCGCGCGCTGCGAGGCGAGCATCTGCGCGAGCGCACCGCCGGGGCGAGACATCGCCTTGCGCGAGCCGGACGACGTGCGGGCCGCCGCCGCCGACGACGAAGCCCCGCCCGCCGCGCCCGCGGCGGGCACGGGCGACTTATTGGCGCGCGGTGCATCGAAGATAGTCAGCCCGGCGGCCCTCCACTCGACCTCGAGCGCCTCACGTATGCGATCGCGCTGCTCTTGGCGCGCGGTTGCGCCAATCTCATGCAGGAAGCTGTTCGAGGAGTACATGCTCGTGCTCCACGCGTTGAAGCGCTCCTCGACCGTCGCGTTGAAGGCACAAGTGTACGTGCGCGGCGCCGAGCTCACACTCGTGGCGACGTGCTGCTGCTGCTGCTGTGCCGCTGGTGGTGTTCTCGAGGCGTCGAGGGACGTCTCCGACTCGTCGAGCGTCTCGAGCGTCACGTTGCGCAGTTGCTCCGACGACGAGCCTGCCTCGGCCGCGGCCGCGGCCTCCGCGGCCGCCCCGTTGGCGACCACTCCTCTTGTGGCGCCGGGGCGCTCAAGGAGGGCGGCGCCCGCAGCGTAGAGCGCGGTGGGCGTGTGCGCGGAGAGCACGTAGTACACGATCTCGAGCAGCGTCAGGTTGAGCGCGCGGTACGCGAGCGCGCCAGGCTCCTCGACCTGCTGCAGCACGTACAGAGCAAGCTCCAGGGCATGTTCTCGCTCCATCGCCACCAGCAGCGATCGCAGCACCTCGGTGCGCGTTTGCACATCGGCGGCGCGACTGGGCTCGGGGGGCGGCTCGTCCGGGTGAGCCGTGTACAGCAGGTTGAGAAGCAGCGCGAAGAGCAGCTCGATCGACAGCGAGTCCTGCTCCGAGCGCTCATCCTCACGGACCGAGAGCGGGCGCGCGAGCAGCCGCACAACAGAGCCCATGGCGTCCGAGCGCACGAAGGCGCTCTTGTAGGCGCGGTGGTAACGCCGCAGCTCGTCCAAGTATGCGCCGATCGACGGGTCCGGCTGCTTCTTCTCCTTCAGGTGGTTGACCATCTTGTACCCGAGGTCCTCGGGCTTGAGGGTCAGCTTGACTACGACCTTGAGCACCTCGAAGCAGAGCTTCGGGTCAGAGTCAGCCGTCACACGCAGCAGTGGAATGAGGTGATTCTGCAGCACGCGCCACGAACCGACCGCGCGGGTCGCCGCGAGCTTCATCGGATCGTCACGGCGCAGGTAGCGCTGCAGGTCGGAGATGCAATCCTTGCATTCCTCGCCGATGAGGTACTCGGGCGGCGCGCCGTCGGGCGCCTCGTGGAAGGTGCCCATGCCCGCGAGTATCAGCAGCAGCTCCTCCTCATCCGTTACGTCGAGCTCGGTGCCGCCCACCTGAATGCGGGCCGCCATTGCCTTCGTATTGCCGCCGGCGCCGATGCAAACTCTTGGCGCGAGAGTGCGCGCGCCGTTTCGAACTTCACGCGCAAGAGTTCATAGCATTTAGCAACAGGGAAATGTCCTTTCGCGTTTTGGGAAGCGCTGGAAAAACCGTCAGCCACACGGTCTACATGTGACCTCTACACGTCCCAGTCCTCGGGATTGAGCATACCGAGGGGCGGCGGCCAGCCAAGATGACAGCGGATCTTGCCGCGGCACGCGTTGAAGATGGCCATCTTGCCCTCCTCGGTGAACGGGTTGTTCTGGAAGTAGAGGAACTCAAGCGCCTGGGCGCCAGCTCCCTTGTTGAGTGAGTCGGCTAAGGCCCTGCAGCCCTCGTCGCCGATCTGATTACCGTGGAGGGCCAAGCGGTTCAGCTGCCTGCAGCCGGTCAGAAGCGCCCTGCCGAGCGCCGCTGCGCCTTCGTCCGCAATTCGCGTCTCGTTAAGGAAGAGCCACTCGAGCCGCTCGTAGTTCTCAGGCTTGGCGAGCGTCGCGGCAATCGCCTTCGCGCCCGCATTGCCAAAGGGATTGCGCGTGAGGACGATCGTTGTCAACCCGAGCGACTGCGTCGCATCCGCGAGCGCCGCCACGCCCGCGTCGCCAATCTGGTTGTCGGACAGGTGAAGCGTGTCCATGCGCTCTAGCAGCTTGATGCCGGCCGCAATCGAGATAGCACCGGCATCGCCGACGGCATTCTTCGTGAGATAAATCTGGCGGAGCGTCGCAGGCCTCATGACCTGGATGGCGCGGCCGAGCTGCACACCGTCCATGTCGGTGTATCCCTTCTCGCTCTGGTAGAAGATCTCGGCCGTTGCAAGCTTCTCCTGGCAGTCGTACCCTGGGAGCTCCATGAGCGGGAAGTGCTCGCTCGGAGCCGACTCGAAGCTGAACTTGGTGAAGAAAGCCTTGATGTCGTCGTCGATCTCGGTCGCCATGGCGCGCTGGCGGCGGCGCTATCGCAACCGTGTTCCTGGCGCCACAGGCGCTCGTCGCTCCACACAGGCGCTCGTCGCTCGCTCGTGCTGCCGTTCTCCATTGATAGTTTCATGTTTTGCACTATGAATAGAACATAGTTCAGTTCAGTTCAGTTCGATAGGCTTCCGTATGGTTGTCTGTAGTTTATGTAGTAACTGAACTGAATAGAACAGAAAGACCATTCTCTCCTTACTCACTCTCCTTCTTCTCTCGCCCGCTTCCCTCCACGGCCTACCGGTGCTGTCACCTTCGTCAACTGCGCCTCGTAGTCTTCGTCGTTGGCTTTGCTCAGGCACAGGCGATCGGGCGTACCGGCCTCGGGCTGCTTCGGGAAGCCGTCCGGGTCGATGTGGCCGAAAGCTGCGGCCGCACGGAAAGCGCTCGAGCGCGCCCACAGGATAAGATTAAGACGCTGGCCCGCCTCGAGCTTCTCGGCGCCGTGGCGCTGCCTGCCCAGGTGCAGTACGGCTCGCCCCAAGCCATGGTGGACGACGCCAAGCGTCTGACGATGGAGTGCAGATCCAAATTGTCCGCAGAAGCGCAGGTCGCCGCCGCGGAAGTTGGCACGCCCCAAACACACGTTGAGTGTCACCTCGGACGCGTCGTGGTGCATGTCGAGCGACACGTCCGCGTTTGGAGCCTCGGCGTCGTACACGACGACGAACGAGTGATGATGGTCGAGAGTGCTTGCGAATGGTTCGCGAGAGTAGAGCCGCCGAGCGAGCGGCGCGACGAGCTGCGAGAGCACGCACGAGAGCAGCGGGCGCATCCCGATGTCGTTCACCACTAACCCGTACTTATTCATCGAGTTTGGCCGACGCCGCGGCAGCGCCGACGCCTCGAAAGCGTCCACCGCCGCGATGAGGGCTTCACACATGGTCGGTGTGAAGAGGTCGAAGGCGTAGACGCCACTCGAAAGCTCTTCGACCGCGCCAGACGCGAGCGCGTGCTCGCACGCCGCCGCCCACTCGGTGGCCGTCGCATCTCGCCTCGCAACGCTCTGGAACGTTGGTGCAAGCCATTCGGGGTGTAGCCAGGCCTCTGCCTCCTGCACGACGAGAGCCTTGCAGGGTGCTAGGGCCCGAAAGCTGTCGATGACAAACTGACGTTTACATGCGTGCTGCTGCGCCTCATTCCAGGCCGCACGGCGCGCCTCGTCTTCTATACCCTCGCCTATGTGCTCGCCTCGCAGCCAAGACACGGCCCGAGCAGCAATCATGTGCAGAGTTGGTGTCGCTGGCAAGCCGCCCCAAAAGGTATCGTCGACTAATCCTGTATCGTCGACGCCGTGCATGTGGATACCGTCGAAGCGCACGCCCACCGGCGCGCGAGCAGGTGTGCCGAGCATGGCTGCGAGTGCTGCATCTTCGCCAACACCCTCGCCGCCAACAAAGAGCCGCCACTCCCTCGCGCCATAGCCCGGATTTGAACCCGCTCGTAGAATGAGCTCAACTAGTCCGGCCGATACGGCCGCACACTTGACCACGCCTGTGAGCTCGTCAGCCATGAGCTCCGAGCACTGCTCGGCCAAGCGCAGCGAGAGCTCGTGCTGGTCGTCCTCCATGTCCTGAGTAAAAACCGCGTGAATATGTGGCTGTGAACTGACTCGCTGTTTACGTGTGTGTGTATTAATAATGAACATCAGCTAGAGTACGTACCCCTTCCCCTACCGAGTCAGACTGTCACCCTCTGCGCCCCTTGCCGCCCTTCGCCTGTTTGCTTTCTACGAAGCTCATGGTCTCCTCCTCGGTGGGGCACAGGGTGGCGCAGTGCAGGCAGCGGCACGTCTCCGTGGGTACGCGCCCGCGCGTCCACAACTGCGTGCGCGCCTTCGGCCCCGTGCACGCATGCCCAGCGCACCAGAAGAACTTGGGCGGCGTAAGGAGGCAGGAGCAATTGAGGCCCCACTTATCATCCCCCGCGTAAGGGTGGCGCGACGGGTAGTGGCCCAGCTGTGAAGTTTCCGCGCCGCGCATGCATGCCTCGTCGGCCGACCGCAGAAAGTTGGTGGCGAGGCGTGAGGCGCCGCGGCCGGGGGCGGTGAGTGGCGGCAGTAGCGAAGCTGCTGATGGTGTGACAGGGTCCGTCTCGCTCAGCCGGCGAGCACTGACAAAGGCCTCGAGAACACTCGCTCGGCGGCTGGCATACTCCTGGGAGGTCACTGCTCCCTCATTCCGCAGACGCGCAAGCGTGTGCAGCAAGGCGCGCGTATTCCCAACGCTCGTGTGCGCGGTGCCACCAACCGGCCGCCGCGTCTGGCTCTCCGCCGTGTCTGGCTCTGCTGCCGCCGCTGCTGCTCCCGCCGCCGCCGCCGCCGACACCGCAGCGGTGAGCTGCTGATCGTACGTCACATCGGCCACGTGGCGGAGCATGCGTGCACGTCGGTCGGCGATCTCCGCCGGGGAGATCGCCCGGAGCCGATTCAGCAGTGCAACAGGGTTGTTGATAAAAGTCTGCTGCTCCACGCGCACCCAGAAGCGGCTGTACGGCACGCGCGAGGCGAAAGCGCCTGCGAGCTGGTTGGCGATGACGACAGGCACGCAGCCGGCGGCCATGGCGGAGTACAATCTCGAGCTCACCTCGTTGTCGCCCGCCGGAACCAAACAGAAGCGCGAGCTCGCAAGCTGTTCGCCTGCCGTCCGGTAGAGTTCCTTCTCCTCCGCGGGCGTGCTGCCCGGCATCGAGCGGCTGCTGCTCAGCCCACGTGCCACATGGCGCACACTCGTGTCATTGGGCGAGGCACCGACAAGCTCGCGCATCGCACGGCGGATCGACTTGCCCGGTTCACAGCACACGTCGAGCGAGCCTGTGAATGAGAGCAGCCAGGGCCGTCGCCCTCCGTGCACGCTGCCCACGCCCTCGCCATTGCTGGGGTCACCGCCGCCGCCGCCGCCGCCGCCGCCGCCGCTGCTGATCCTCCTGCTGCTGCCCGCGCGTCTGCTCTCGCCGATGCCGCTATGGGCCGTGCTGCTTGCCGCGGAAGGTCTGGCGAGCAAGCGCCGCGCCTGCTGGCCGTGCGGATTGGACACGTACGGTAGCTCGACGGTACAGCGGCCCACCGCATTTGCCGCGTAGAAGGACGAATCTGCGAGCACGAGAGCACGAGCAGAGAGGATGACGAAGAGGGGCACGAGTAGGGGCACGTGAGCATGTGCTGGGCACGTAAGCAATTGCAGAGCAGGGGAATGCACGTTCGCCAGCGATCGATCGCACATGCGCGGTCACGGCCCACAATCGATGCGGCTAGCAGCTTAGAGAGCGCATTCGTCAGCCGCTCCGCGATCCGTTCGCCTCTCTCGATGCAGCCCGTGCTCGCAATCAAGTGGTCGTACCCAAGCGGCTGGTTGGCAAGTCGAGGCTTGCGGTAGCTGGGCGAACTGCGCAATGCGGCCGCGGCCCTAGCCATGCGCTGCCTATGTGTCGTGCCATTGCACCGATCCACGTTGAAGCTCACAATTTCCCAGATGGGAACAAAGAAGAGCGTCGCTTCAGATGGGGAGCGAGTCCGCCATGGGTGCTCAGCGAGTGAGTCACGCAAGTACACCTCGCCTAGCCGCTCGTTGTATGCGGAGTGCTGCATGAGCTCGAAGCCCGGGCAGAGGCGAAGGTAGCCGTGATCTAGCTCCGGACCCTCGTACATGAAGAAGCGGACCGGCGCCTGCCGCACGAAGCGGACGGCCATATGCGTTGTGAACGCTCACAGTTCTTCGTGAATAGCCTCACGGCTTGTGCAATGCATCCTCATGGTGTCTCACAAATGAATTGCATGCATTGTTCTTCCCCAATGTATTTTTTTCGACCCTTTTTGTGCACCTTGAGTGCGCTGCGCACTAGGGCGCGTGCGACCGCGCAGCAGCATAATCAGCGACCTTGGCCTCGTGCGAACGCATGGTCAGCTGGGCCCAGCCTCAGTTTCAGCTCTTCGGCGCCGGTATTTGTACTTTCGCCGTGGCCTCGTATGCCAAGATCCGTATTGCGGCCACTGGGTGCGACGAGTGCGAAGGAACGTGTCTCGAGGGCCTCGCCGACTGGCGCGCACAGTCGGGTGCGCCGCGCTTGTGCCGTGCATATCAGTGTGGAAAAGCTTACTGCGTCCTCTTCGACTCGATGCCCAACGCCGCGCTGCAGCCCAGTGTCGTTGATGCCGTGCCAGTGGACACGCTGTGCGTCCGCCGCAGCGCAAATCTCACGGAGGCGCCGCTCCCGCCGCACCCACCCTCAACGCCGCCACCGCCTTCGCCTCTCATGGCGCTCGCATGCAACGGCCGCATCGAGCTGAAATTCCCTGCGATGGAGCAGCTTGCAGCGCTCAGCGAGGACGCGGACGTGACTCAGTTGCCCGAGGCTTTTGTGGCAGGCCGGCGCCGGTGCGATGCCTCCTCGTTTGATTGGTACGAGGGTCTCTATACCCTCGACAGCGACGGGCGGCTTGCGGGTACGAGTGCGAGCGCGTCCCGACCGCTGCTCGTGGGCGGCAAAGCCGCTGGCAATGCCTACCTGTGGTGGCGGCCGAGCGGCAACTGGTCTCGCACAGATCTGGATCGACCTCAAGACCTCGCCGGATGGGTGGTTACGGATGAGGCACCCGCGCTCGCGCCGGCGGCTACGCGCAAGCAGCCAGACCGGCTGCTCCCTCCAAGCCAGCAGCCGCTGGGTGCACGCGAGGCTGTGTACCACATGCCAGCCTTCACAGCGGGTCGTATGCCCACGAGTGCCATGGGCTCATTGTGGTGGGCTGGGTGCGGCGAGCATGTATGGGGCGTCGTGACTTGTGGCTCGGCGGCTGTCCCGCAGCTCCTCAACCCGCCGCCCGAATGGGACGTGGCCCGCCCCCCGCAGGTTGGGTGTGGCAGCGTGCAGCTCTGGTGGGCACGCTTTCCAGGCGCCCGTGCCGCCGAGGAGATAGCATACCAGGTCTTCTTTGCGCCGACGCCCGCGCCCGAGCTGCCGGCCGCACCGCCTCTGCAGCGCGAGCAGATGGAGCACGCAGGCACGACCGCCGAGCCCTCGTTCCGGCTGGTGGGTCTGCAGCCGGCGCGCAAGTACACGGTGCGCGTCGCGGTCAACCGAGGCGGCCAATGGAGCGCGCTGAGCTCGCCACTTGAGCTCACGACCCTTTCTCTCAGCCAGGGTGCTCGACACGCCACCGAGCTGCTTGAGCTCACACCAGGGGCACCTGCGCTGATGAATGCGCAAGCCGAGGATGGCACGTGCTCGCGGCTGGGCCCGGTCGAGCTTGGTGCACTGCCAGACTGCCACGGGGAGACCGACTTCCAGTCCATTGAGCTCACGTGGGCGATGGGCGACGGCACGTGGAGCCGATGGATCACCGCCAGCGTGCGCGTGCTCGAGCCTCGCATACATCTGCCGCTCGATGTGCTTCCAGAGGGAGTGCACCCGCTGCGACTGTACCGGCTGCGGGCCGTGTTGCATTCGGACGTGCGCCTGGTAGGCCAGCCCACGCGGCCTATGCTGGTCGACGAGGCGCACTCGTTGCTCGGCTCTCGCCATTGGCCTTTCCCCACAGTGGAGCCGACCACAGTTGAGACACCGGAGGAGCCGGCCGTGTCCGTCCTGTTCGTGCCGTCCGTTCGAGCGCTCTCCTCCGCTTCCTTTGAGGTGGCGCTGCCCTCGCCGCAGTCCGAGTGCCAGCGAGGTCTGATCTGGGCTCTCAAGTGGTCACTCCGGACGGACGAGGACGAAGAGCACTCGGCGATCGAGGAGATCTCCGAGGAGATCTCCGGGGAGACCTTGTGGTTGCCACTGCCACGCCACGGCCTGTCGGTGCTCGAGCCCCTCGCTAGCTCCGACGGCGGCCCGACTGGGCTCGTGGTCAAGGCGCTTCGCTGCCCGAGCGGATGCACCTTCCAGCTGCTTCCGCACAACGTGCCTGGTTGGAGCACGCCATCGGCGCCGACGGACCCGATCCGATCGCTGCCCCTGCCTCCTCGCCCTCCAGACACGGCCGTCTTTGAGCTCCAATTCCGCCCTCAGTTCAAGGGTGGCCAAGCAGCTCCGCCAGTCACAGCGCCCGATCAGGATCGTGCCAGGGAGCAGGCTCTCATGGCTACCCTGCGCGAGGCACTCGGGTTGCGCGACGAAGAGCTGCACGTGCTGGAATCGCGCTTTGGAGCCGAGTACATTGTCCTCGCAGTGCCCAAGGTACACGCAACTCACGTTGTTGCCACGCTGCTCGCGCTGCTCGACAAGGCTGCTGCAGAGGCTGCCGAGGGGCTGTCCGAAGCACGCGCAGCCCAGGGCACCTCGGGAGAGACGGCGAGGCTAGCACTAGCACAGGAGATGGCACCGCAGGGCGTCCTCCTCGAAATTCTGACCGATGGCGGCGCTGTCCGTTGCGTGGCGGTTCAGGAACGCGAGAGCAGGTTGTTAGTCTGGGCCCATCTGGCCGCTGTCCTCGCAGCTCTCACAGCGTTAGCAATGGGGTCGCGCTGGGCGTGGGCATGCGCGGCTGAGCGGAAGGGGCCATGGCAGAGCCGGCTTGCTGGGTATGGCTCGGTGCGCCCGCTCGAGCTACTTCCCGACGAGGAGATCGAGATGAGGAGTGGCATGGATGCGTGTGAGGCTGCCGATGAGCAGGCCGAGGACGGCCTCGACGAACACGGCGCAGAAGAGGAGAAGGCTGGTCAAGAGGGTCGGTCGGTCCTCGGTCGGTCGCCGCTGTGAGCCCCTGATGCCGTGTGGTAGCCGTGTGGTAGCCGTGTTGTACATGTATGGTTACATCTATGCATCCGTTGCATGCCTTCGGAGAATCATACATCCCTTCCAGGCTCCAGACGAGCTGCTATAAGTGGGTGTTTCTCGGCCAAGCTCCCGGTGCGACGAGGGGACGCCATAATTGTGCATTGATTTCGTACCTTGGGAGGAGTGCACGGCCCCAGCCCCAGCTCCGGCCAGACCCAGATTCATCACGGAGCACACGTCCTCTCAACTGACGTGAGGTGAGTACAAAGTGACGCGGTACATGTGTGTGTGGCCTGTGGGTCTCGGTGTCCGGGGTGTGACGGGTCGCGTGTTTCAACGTGCTAATCCGCGCCGGTCGAAAACCGGCCACCACGGCGCCGCGGTACGCGCCGGGTGGTCGTGAGTATGAGCGAGTTCACAACGACGCGAGACGCGCGAGACGCGGCAAATCATAGCACGAGCACGTACGGTTAAGTACGGTTGACACTACAGTGCTTTGACTACCACAACACATCGTCCTCATCGGCCACGCGGCCACAGCATGTGGCGCGCATGGTGTGCCTGCCACCGCCGCGTCGGCCCCCGTCAGAGGCCTGTGCCCCCCAGCCACGTCGCCCTCGGCCGGCAGGCGGACGCGCATGAACGCCGATTTTTCTTTTGCCTGCGCGCGCGCTGCAGCAGCCGCAGACGAGCACGGAGCAGCCCAGCACCACCAGAAGCGCCAGGGCGAGCGAGCCGTACCCAAGGAGCTTCCCAACGGCATCGTCCGCCACCTCCGCAGCCATGAATGCGGGCACGGTGATGGGAGTCGTGGGGTCGACTACAGCGCCTTTTGTCGACTGCTCCACAGCTCCGGCGAGGCTGCTCCCAGCCGCGCCTTCGGCGGCGTCGCCCGGCGGTAACGTGGGAGGGGGCGGCGGGGGAGGCGGCGGCGGAGGGGGCAGGATGACTGGTGGCGGTGTCAGCCGCGGTGGCGGCCGCCGCGGCACAGGCGGCGGCGGCAGTGGCGGCGGCGACATGAAGCGCGCACCTTGGAAGAGGACGACGAAGGGGGGCGGCGGTGAGGCGAACCGGTGAGGCGGCGGCGGCGGCGGTGGGGAGCGCGCCGTCGGCGGAGGAGGCGGCATGACCCGCGCGGGTAGCGCTTGCCGAAGGCTCTCGACGGACGCGCTTGAGTAGGCGGACTCGTAGCTCACACGGGCAAGCTCCAGGTGCGCAGCGCCCAGGAAGACCGAGGGCACGTTCTTGGGACGCAGGATGACCCGTATGGACATCGGCTCCCACGGCACAGTGCGCTCGGCCACCCCTCGAATCTGGTGAACGAGCTCGGCGTCGATGAGCCAGTCCATACCAACGTCGCGCCACCGGATGGTGTAATTGTGCAAGCCCTGCGTCAGGTCGGTGCGGTACCGCTTCGCCGTGCGGTGCATCGTGTCATCATACCAGAATGCCATATGCACCTCCCGCCCGTCGTTGGCCGGAAAGCACCATGCCAACTCGTTGTGCGTGAGGCTGCCGTGCACAAAGGTCGAGAGGCACGTGAAAGAGTTGGCAGGCGGTGCGGAGCCGTCTGGTGTATGGTGAATGCGCGCGCGCCACTCAAAGTCGCCATAGGAGAATGTGGCCCACGATGCCAGATGGCCGACTGCAATTTCTGCGCCATTGCCGCACGTAGGATGGTCATCCATCTTGATCCTCAAGCCGCGCTCGCCCGTTGCCTGGTCCAGCATCACGCCGTACTCGAGGTGCGATGACTCCATGCAGGCGCGCGTGCCGTCGGTGAGCAGGCTTCCATGGCCCTCCTCAAAAATGGCCATGGAAGCCTCGCGGCTTGAAAAGTCCAAGTTGAATTGCGTACCACTGCCCAGCCGCCGTCTAGCACGGCGTGCCGAGTGCAGCCATTGCTGGAGCCAACTATCAATGAGGCGAACTGCAGTTGTCAACACGTCCCAGTCCATCAATTGCCACCACCAGTCCGCCGACGACGGAGCACAAGCTGGCGCAATTCGCCGAAAACGCTCAACGCGACGTTTCGTGAGACGCACATGGAATGTGGAAGCGGCGCTTCGGTACGCCCCCCAACTCCCAAACGGAAAATGGTGGCGGTCTCGAGTACTGTAAGCGTTCCTCTCTTTCGGCGCGTCGCCTTGGGCGCCACGGATTTCTGCCGCTCGTGCGTACCCTGCGCGCGCTCCTGTGACCAGCACCTATCGCGACGGAGGTTCGACACCTGAAATGCAGTTCGCTTTGGGCGCTGCAGGAGTGGGTGCCGCTATGTGGAAAAAAAAGCAGCGTGAGCGGGAGGCGGATGAATACGGCGATTACGGCGATTATGGAATGCCTGGCATGGGCGGTGGCATAGGCGGGATGGGCGGGTTGGGTGGGATGGGCGGTGGCATGGGCAACTATGGCGCCGGTGGCCCCTACGGCGATGGCGGCGATTGGGGAGATTCTGGTCGCCCGTATGGTGGTGGCCCGTTTGGCGATGGCAGTGGCTTCGCTTCGGGTGGTGGCATCGCGCACATGGGTGGCATGGGAATGGGTGGCCGCGGCATGGGAATGGGCGGCCGCGGCGGCATGGGTATGGGCGGCGGTCGCGGCCGCGGTCGCGGCGGGTTAGACTATTCGGAGCTGGAGGCGGTCATGGAGCGCTTCCTTTGGCAATCGTACCCGCAGCACCTCCAGAACACTCTCTTCCACGCTGAGCGCCTCGACCCGCTGCGCAAGAAGACGCTGCAGCAGCGGCTTGAGCAGGCGTACGAGTTCAAGGGGCGTGGCGACGCCAAGGTGGAGGACCAAAAGTATCGGGACGCGATCATCCAGTATGAGTATGCGTACGGCCTCTTCAAGTACTGCGAGAAGAGAGACCGCAAGATCACGATGAAGGACGATGCCAAGTCAGCGCGCGAGATGCGCGCCGAGGAGCTCGCCGAGGGCCACAAGCTCGAGGACAATCAACTCACGCGCTTCTGGCTGCAAGTGGATGAGATGCTCACCTCATGCTGCGTGATGATCGCAATGTGCAAGGCCAACCTCAAGAACCCCGCTTACGAGGACGCGCTGGCCGCGGTGAACGAGGCGCTCGAGATCAAGCCACACCACGCGCCCGCCTACTTTCGCCGCTCGCAGATCCACGAGAAGCTCGAGATGTGGTCGGAGGCTGTCGACGACGCGCGCAACGCCTACCGGTACGCTCCCGAGGACTTCAAGTTCGACCTGTGGAAGCATCGGGAGCATATGGTCCAGCTCCGTCGGGAAGCCTCCTTCTTCTGGACTGCCGTCGGCTTCGTTGCCGACGCGCCGTACAACCTGGCCACGCTACCCTGGACACTGCTCACCATGTCGGCCTACAAGCAGGCGCTCCTCGTGCTCGCGCTGGCTCTCGCGCTGGGCGCAAAGCTCTACGGGCAGACCCCCGAGGGTGCTGCCCATCTCTCGCAGCTGAACGCAGGGGGCACCGCCGCGCTCTCGCTCGCGAGCACCCGGATGAGCAGCACTTTCCATCTCGTGACTGCCCAGGGCGGCGCCGTCCTGTCGTACATGACAGCTCCGCTCCGGCAGCTCTGGCACCTCCGCTCGGGCAAGAGCAAGGGCACGGGCGACGACGGCACGGTCGGAGCAGAGGCCGCGAAAGCCTCCACCCAAGCTGAGCAAAAAGCGGAGGCCATGCACGCTGCGCCAGCTCCAGCCGTCGCCGTGGCAGATGTGAACGGCAACGCGCCGCCGCCCAAGAAGCGGCGAGGCATAGGCAGCGCGATCAAGAATATCTTCACCCTCGGAGGACTCATCGGCGGCAAGCAGGTTCCTGTCAAACGTGTGCCCGAGGGCAGTCAGTCTGGGCAAGGCTGGTCGTGAATGCATGCGTGCATGTTGAGGCGTGATCGATCGGTGTCTCGGCTGACCTTGATTGCCGAGCTCCGAGCCAAGGTCGCGGAGCGAGATCGCCAAATGGACGATATTGACAGCCATCAACACGGCCTACACGGGTCTCGGCCCATCGGCCGTTGCATGCCGCGCGGCGTTGCTTTGAGGTTGGATGGAAACGGTAGGGCAATAGCTATCGATTTGACGTAGCCGCTAGAGCGGCCGCGCGTACCATCGGCAATCGATTCTGCTCTTTACCGTTCCGACTTCTGGTTCTGCTACGAGAGAGAGAGTGCCGCTGCGACGGGTCGGACCTCCACTGGTGCTCTTTAAGCAACTTTTTAGTGCGGCGCGCGAGAGAGGGAGCCCGCCGTAACCTGAGAGTGATGGAGGAGCTGTAGGGAGAGGGGAGGGGCGAGCGTGGGGGGACCGCGAAGAAACTGAAACTGAAACTGAAACTGTGACCTGACTTAAACAACGGAAGCTGTGAAAGGAAGCGCCGGGGTATGGCGACTCTGATCCGTGTCTGTGAGCGCGGTACACGTTGCATGTCGCGAGCATTAGAATGAAGCGGCTGTGACGTGTGCGAGGTGTTCGACCTTCACGCTTGGTTTGAGTTTGGTCTTTGCGTGTTGGTGTGTTGTGAATGAAAGGAAGCGCAGACCAGCACACGCTGTGGACGCTCCGCTCCTTGGACGAATGGACAGCCGACCAATACCCGGGTGGCATAGGATAGGTCAGCAAGCGGTCGGAGGAAACGTGCCATGTCAGCAATCGCCTCGGGCGGAATTCCTTCGAGGCCACCTGCCCAAGGAACTGGTCGGCGGCAGCTGTGCAGTCGTTGGCAGCTCTGATTTGTTGCGCCTTTCACCCCGCGGCCAAGAGATCGACAGCCACAAGCTTGTCTGGAGGCTGAACAACGCGCCTACGGCCGGTTGGGAGTTTGCAGTGGGTCGGCGCACCTCCTTGCGAGTTGTGAATCATGTCCCTATTGAGAAGTGGGTGTTGCTCGCCACCAATCGCAGTGCGCTGAGAAAGACCAAAGACGGCGACGAGTACGACGCGCTACTATGTGCGCCGAGCCAGGTCGAGCACGGATGCATCGTGAGCACACAGGGCGCTGGCCGAGTGTTTGCGTCGAAAGCATTTTCGTCGAAGCTTGACAAGTACCAGCAGCAATATCCGTCTCATCGACTATTCACGTTGAGCGACGCGCTGCTCCGATACGGAGCGCGCTGCAACAGCGAGCTGCGGGGAAGTGCGCCCTCCGGCGGGCTGCTGACCGTGCTACTCGCGCTTGCAGTGTGCGACTCGGTCAGACTATATGGCTTTTGGCCCTTTTGCTGTCGAGCCCATCGAGGTTGGCCGAGCATGAACTACAAGTACTCGCAGGGCAATCGCACACGCTGGGTCTGCTGCTCACGAGACCGTGAGAAGATGGAGCTCGAATTCGTCTTCTACGAAGCTCTCGCGCGGAGGGGCCGACTGAGTCTCGTAGTGGGGCAGCCGCCTGGCGTGAACGCATCTCCTGAACCTGTGACAGGAGCTGAGCACGTCGCGTCGAGACTGCAGACTCAGATGCGGTTTGGGAACCGCGTAGCCGTAGAGTCAGAAAAGCGCATGTAGTTTTCGAGATATGAGCTTTCCATGATACTTGATAGCAACCACTCTAAATGCGACTGGGCTCCTCGGGTAGAGGGGAGCCAGCCGGTAAGAACCTGCCTGAGGGGGACCTCGGCACAGGCATAGGGGTCGTTGAGCCCCGAGAGGTAGGAGACTGGTGCTTAGACTGAACAGGGTCACGAACACTCTCGTCTCACCCCTGAGAATCTTCCTACACCTCGTCAGAGCTCCACGATACCTCGTCGGATCTCCCGCCGGTATCTCTCGGATCTCCCAGGGATCCGCCGGTATCTCGACGGAGCTCACTTACCGGTCTCTAGGAAGGTTCCGTAAGCAGGTTAACGGACCCCCACCGGGGGAATGACCCCCCTACCGCTCGCACCCCCCACGCTTGAGGCAGCTTGTGCCGTGAAGCGAACAGAGCGGTATTTCATAGGGGTGGTGCCTCTGGGCACGACGACTCCCCCCATTGTTCCGGGCGGTGCCTCAGGGCACACCGATCCCGCCCCCCATGATGAGCGCCGGTACCTGGTGGTCCCTAGGCGTCCCTTTCCCCCCATTGTGTGAGCGCGGTACCGACGCCGGTTGTCGAGCGCGTGTGGTCTTGGAGACCCGCCCGTTGTCGTCTGTCGGTCCTCGAGCTCGATCAGGACTTCAGGATGATGATGCTGTCCGGGACAGCCTCCTCGAAGTCCTCGACCTCGTAGTCTTGCGCCGCGTTCCAGGCGTGCCACATCGCATCCGTCGCCTCGTAGATGCGGTAGTAGTAGACGAAATCGTCGAAGGACGCGAACGCGTGCATGGCGGGCCCGGCTCCGGTGACCCACGGCGCCCACGCGTCGTCGCCCGCCTCGGTTAGAAGGTCAGACTCGGTGTCGCTGTAGTACGGGTCGAGGTCCGCCACTGACACTTCGAGCTCGGCTGCGTCGTCGGCCTCCTCGACCTCCATCTCGTCTTCCCCGAAGAGCTCGTTGACGCCGTAGTAGAGGAAGACCATCGGCGGGGGTGCGTCGACGAGCGGGGGCGGGGCCGGAGGCGCTTCCTCGGCGAACGAGGCCGAGAACTTCCGCTTACCGGAGCGCAGGGTCATGAACTCGGCCGCTGAGGCTTCGAGATCCTTGAAGGCGCGCTTGACGCCCTTCTTGGCCGCCGCGTTCGACGTGTAGGCGACCGACTCCTTGAGCTTGATCGCCGGGACCCACTTGGTGAGGAAGTCCGCCGCATTGTACT